>ERZ777011.1089-NODE-1089-length-32840-cov-69.522495_pt1 | contig 32840 bp, 38 predicted proteins | sample MGYA00374964_ERZ777011 | MGnify/ENA primary metagenome ERZ777011 (study PRJEB29310, sample SAMD00008975) | mouse gut metagenome | study: EMG produced TPA metagenomics assembly of the Metagenome analysis of fecal microbiota from mouse which was promoted...
TGCTGGGGATATTCTTTAGCCTTTTGACTGAAAAATCTCCAGACCTCCCGTTGGTCGGCTTGTATTTTTAAGTCAAAGGCGAACATCCCCTCTGTTCACCACACGCCTTAGATGTGTCAAACAAGCGAAAACCGATGGTGATATACAAATAAAAAAAAGTCGCAACGATGAAAACAAACAGCCACATAAAAGGTCAAAGCGAAGCTCAAAGCCTCAGGTTCAACCAAATAAAAAAGGTTGCAAAGGTGGTGGCAATCATCATCGGAGCAATAATCGGAACTCTGGTGTGGGCGATAGTCAAACCCGTAATCAGAGGTGCGGGCTGGGTAATATCCCTCATAACCGCAACACTGATAATCTATTGGGCATTAACTTTCTAAAATATACGACTATAAAATCATCTGAGAATTTTATCGAGGCTATCCGCAACTATCTTGATAGCCGTGCAGAGAGCGACAATCTGTTTGCTATCCGCTATGCAGACCCCTCTAAGTCCCTTTCCGAGTGCTGTCAGTTCATACTGAACGAAGTCAAACGTCAGGGTGTCAGCGTAATGACCAACGATGAGGTATTTTCGCTTGCGACCCATTATTGGGATGGCGACTGCACCGCAGAGGAAATCGGCAAACCCATCAACTGCAAGGTGGTAGTCACCAAAGACCAACTAACAGAGGAGGACAAAGCCATGCTCAAAGAGCAGGCTATGGAGCAGTTCAAGCAGGAACAACTCCGAGAACTCCGCAGACAATCTCAGCCGAAGGCTCAACCCAAGCCGACCGCCACCGCTCCCAAAGCTGGAGCAGAGATTGACTCAATCCCCAACCTTTTTGATGAACTCTAAATATCCCAAGACTATGAGACCAAGAACTTTAAGAGAGAAACATATAGTGGAACTGAACGGGCGACTTCGCCCGCTCACCACTCCCCAAATGAATTGGGCACTCAACTCAACTATCAATCACTACGGATACAGACTGAAATCCGGAATGTGTACCTGTATGAAATGCGGTCACGAGTGGTTTGAGACCCGCAAAGGAATGTGTCTATGCCCCGAATGTGGCACACATATTGAAATCAAGGACACAAAGGAGCGTGTTATCCGCGAAAAGTCCTATTTCAATGTAATCACCACCATTGAGGACTATCAGGTAGTCAGAATGTTCCTGATGATAGTTGAAATGCGCAAGGGTATGAAGGTGAAACCTGCCTACCTTGAAATCGGTCAGTATTTCATTGACCCCAAAGGCAATAAGACCGTTGTCGGTTTGCAGAGGACTCTCGGCTACTACATCGACTCTTTCGCTTTTGGTTCTCCATTGGAGATAAGGTGTGACAACGAAGCCTTCCAACGCATATCCGATGAATGGGTTTACCCTCGCATCAAGGTCACTGACACTATCAAGCGCAACGGGTTCAAAGGCAGTTGCCACCATATCCACCCCGTGACTTTGTTCCAAGAGTTACTTACCAACCCAAAAGCCGAGACTCTGATGAAAGCCAACGAGATAGAATTGCTCCGATACTTATGTTATAGACCTACCTACAAGACTGACATCGAGACCTATTGGAATACTATCAAGATAGTCAACCGCAATGGCTATAAGGTCAATAACTCGCAGATGTGGATAGACTCCATCAAGATGTTGGAGCGTTGTGGCAGAGACATTCAATCCCCCAAGTATATCTGCCCTGCCAATCTTCAAGAGGAACACGACCGCTATTTGAGGAAGGTTCACATTCTTGAAGACAAGAAGAAAAGAGCCGAGGACATCCGCAAAGCCCAAGAGAGGGAAGCGAGTTTCAAGGAACAGAAAGAAAAGTTCTTCGGCATCCGTATCAATGACGGAGAGATTGAGGTCAAGGTATTGGAAAGCGTTGAGGAATACCGACAGGAGGCTGAAAGTCAGCATATATGTCTGTTCAGCGCAGCCTACGACAAACGTGAGGACAGCCTTATCTTCTCAGCGAGGATAGACGGCAGGATAATCGAGACCATCGAGGTTGACCTCAAAACCCTAAAGGTGGTTCAGTCAAGAGGTGTCTGCAATCAGAACACCGAGTACCACGACCGGATTGTCAACCTCATCAACGCCAACACCCACCTCATCAAAGAAAGAATAACAGCATAAGATGTTTCTTTGCACAGCAAAGCGATAAATCGATTACATAGTCAGAGCGGACGACCTCGTGATGAAGTCGCCCGTTCATTTTTACCAAAAATTTCGGCCGCCACAGGCGGCGATGTGTCCATTACATTTTCCTAAAATTTGTTCGCATTGCAAGTGTGATTGCCTCTCCAACTAACGCTATGTCTCCAAGAAGATAATGGCGCTTATCATTCCATTTGACTGTATGACCCACGATTTCAGCCGTTCTCAATAATGATTTACGAAATTCTGTGTCATTAAAGAATGAGGATGAGCCGATGGCGAAAGCTGTACCGCTGGGGCTAAGATTGAGGATTATCGGCCCGGCATCAATGTCCATACCAAGCCAACAGGCTCGGTCGTGATACTCTTTAATCCCAGAAGCTGGAAAACTTTGGCAAAAATGAGTTTTAAGCTTATCATATTGTTCTTTTGCTAATACTGAGTCTATCTTCGTCAGGTAGTAGCAATTAAGAGCGGAATATGAACCTTTTACGGGTGTGTCAATTTCCCCACTTTCATCAAGAAGCGACACAATGAGTCCGGTCTTGGCATCAATCCATTCAGATTTTGCCCTGTTTATCCAGCCCTTGACCGTTGAAGAATATTTGTCGTTGTTAAGGACTGAGTAATCAGAAAGGGCAACAATAGCTACCATCATATCCGGGACGTAAACAGGTTCCTCTGGGTAAGTTGGAATATTCAGGAGTGGGGATTGCAGTATGCGCCGATTCATTGTTTCGCAAATAGAGTCATGCAACTGATTATATTTTGTATTGCCGCCAATTCGCCTATAGTTGCCAATCATCCAAGCAAGATGGCTCAGATAAGATACATGGCTCTCATCGCCGTCCAATGATTCAAGAGGGTCTTCATCCCATCGGAGTTTATCATACAATCTCAGTTCCGGAGACTTTACAATCTGTATGAGACTGTCAATTGTAGTAAGAGACTCTTCCTTAGTTTCTGGGTATAGTTCTGCCATGTTACTCAATGCTTCAGCCAACATGGAACAAGAATATAAAGCCCATTCTCCTTGAAACTGCAAACCTATACCACTCGGCATCTCCCTTAGTAGTTGCCGAGGCTCAACAATAATCTTACTGACAAGGAAATTTTTCCGCTGGAGCAAATCATTCTTTTCGTTATCGAACGAACCATTGCCCCAACATGACCATGTCACCCATATCACTTTGACGAGAAATAGTGATAAAACTACAATGAAGGATATTCTATGCCGAAAGATGAAGTTACGCATCAATGTTTAATGTTTTTGTTTTTTGATGATGGCTATCGCCTGCTGAGCCACGTTCTCGTTGAGCCCATAAAATGGGTCAACAACCACTAATTTATCAAGTTGGTCAGTATTGAAGTTTTCGATATTAAGGTCATCAATTATTACATAATTGCACTCTATATTACATTCTTCTAACCAACGTGCAATCTCATCGCCTCTATATTTGCTGACATTAGGTGTTATATCCGTCATAAATCCCGGCATTCCCCTCTGTCGCCACATATCTAATAAATCCTCATAGGAGTCAACTCGTTGGTTGAATTAAAGTTTTAAATATCTACAAATGAAAAAGCTGCACAATTCACAGATTATTAGTAAATTAGTGGTGACCAAACTACTAAGTACTATTGCACTGCTTATGCGCAACTTCATAGCAAATTTCGTCAGAATCCTCGAAATCTGCAAGGATTTCGCTGGAAATCGTGTTAACGAACACGGAAACGTCCCAAGATGTGGTGTTGTCCCCAAGTTCTCCGACCTCGAGGTAATTGCTCTCGGCATTACCGCCGAAGCCTTCGGATTCAACAGCGAGAATCTTCTTTTTCATCGATTGCATAATGAGAGTAAGGAGGATTTTTCAAACCTGATCAGTCGGAGACAGTTCAATACCCGACGTAAGTTTACGGCACGGCTTGCAGAAGAAATCCGTAAGGATGTAGCCGGAGCCATTGATGGATCCGAAGATGTGTTCTGCATTGATTCCAAACCTGTAAAGGTATGCCAGAACGCACGGGCGAAACGATGCACCATGGGACAAGACAATCCCGATGCGGCTCCTGACTGGGGATACTGCGCTTCGCAAGGCTTGCATTACTATGGATATAAGCTCCATGCAGTCTGCGGAATACGTGGTGTTATCCATTCCTTTGACATGACTGCCGCAAGCGTCCATGACCTTCATTATCTCAAGGACGTACGCTGGGAATATCATGATTGCATGATGCTTGGAGACAAAGGCTATCTCAGTGCTGAGATTCAGAAGAATCTCTTTGAGGCAGCAAATATCACTCTTGATGTTCCATATCGGCTTAATCAGAAAAACCGGCGTCCGCCCACATGGGCATACAAGAGGTTCCGTAAACGTATCGAAACGATATTTTCTCAGCCCAACGACAATCTTATGATGATACGAAACTACGCAAAGTTGACGATTTCATCGCCAACCTCAACAACTGGGACTGATGGATATTGAGGATATACGAGAGTTTGCGCTCTCCCTGCCTCACGTCACTGAAGATATGCCATTCGGGCCGGATGCGCGTGCGTTGAGAATAGGCGGTAAAATCTTTTGTCTTTTGGAATTGTCCGGTCATTGGCAATTCTATAATCTAAAAGTGGATCCGGATTTTTCTATTGAACTTCAAGACAGGTATTTCAACATCCGTCCCGGGTTCCACATGAACAAGCGGCATTGGATTTCTATTGACTTTAACAGCAATATCCCCGTTGCTATAGAGAAAAATATAATTCGCCACGCATATAATCAGACTGCAAAAGGGCTGACAAAGAAAATGCGTGGCGAATTAGGCTTTGAATAAACCATCCAGAAAAACACAAGAATTTAGCCATAAAATAATCCTGTACCGCGAAATGCGCCATGTTGATGTTTACTTTGCAGCTAAAACATTGACATATGATTTATCAGGACTATTTTCGCAATTCAGACTTCGAGGATATTTGGATTATCCTCAATGGTTTCTATCTTGAACACGAAGATCTGAAACCAATGTATGCCTCTTTGGTTGAGGTAATCAAGTCATTGCCTATTGAGGAAAAGTATTCGGACTCAACAATTCAGATACGCCTTGACAGCTATAATGAGATTATGGTAAAAGGTGCGCCTGACCCTCAGGAATGGCTCGTCGGTCGAGAAGTTAAGATTGATTTCTCTTCATGGAAAGATAATTTTGATGAGGAAGCTATCAACGATTCTCTCGGACTAAAAACGTTTGACATGCTCTCCGGAAAGGAGAAACGCGAACTGGCTCGTCAAAGCGACACTGCTACTCTTGCCGCTCACTTACTTTATTGGTCAACTCTGTATGCTATAAAGACCCAGGGGCAGCACGAAAGTGAGTTTTCGAAGTGGCTTGACAATCTTGAAAATAATGTTCCGGTAAAATATGAGGTAGAGCCGGAATATTTATCAGAAAGTTTCCGCAGGAAGCAGTGTAAATATTGGCGCGAAACCGTAGGCGAAGATACCGCTATAAGTTGGTCGTCAAATCTGAGTATCCTTAAAAAGAAAATCGAATTCAATATCGGATATTGGCGATACGTACAGCGTCATGTCGGTTGGCAGGAAGATGTCAATCGGATGAATATTGCCATAAATCTTATGAAAATAGCAAAGACTGATTTTCTTTATATAACAGGTAAACACATAAACTTACGGACAGCCGACAGATACACTTACGAACAGGATCATGGCGGTGACTTACATGAGTTATATCTCAGAGAGTTATATCGCCATAAGGCTTTCCATATTTTATGGAGATGGCTTGACCACAACATGGAAAAATGGTGGGATTGATAAAATTTTTAATCCTGTGTCGCACTTTGATACATCGTCATTCTACCTTTGCATCGAACAACCACTTTAGCGCTTTGCCAAAGCAAAGAAACATTAAAAACACCCAAAGATATGGAACCTATTACAAGTAATGATTTCCTTAACTCAGTTCTTGAAACTGAGGCGTGGAAAGAAGTCTCTCAAAGCGGGAGCCTCAGCATGACAATGATCGAGAAGTTTGCCGACAAACTCGACTGGGAAGAGGTCAGTGGCAACAGTAATGTCATCTGGACAGTCGAAGGCATCAACAAGTTTGCCAACCGAATCCATTGGGATGAATTTTCTCGTTCATGCCCGGAAAACCTCCTCTCGGAGACCACGCTTCAGAAGTTCGCTTCCAAGTGGGATTGGAAGGCACTCTCCAATCGCGACGACATCTACAACAACTGGCGTCTGCTCGAAAAGTTTGCCGACAAGGTAAACTGGGATGAAGTCATCACCAACTGGAATATTGAGAAGCCTGTTGAGTTCTTCTCACGTTTCCAGCAGTACATCCCCATGTCCAAACTTCAGGACTCCCGTTTGTGGGAAGATATTGTAAGGGCACGAGCAAAATGCCTGATCCAAGAAGCCATCGGCATAGAATAAAAATCTCGGGTACGCAAATAGACTGCGTAGCAGTATAGTAATTTTGCGCCCGGATTTAAGAAGACATTTGGCTATCTGCTGTAAATCAAGTAACTTTGCGGTGGATAACTTTGCCTTCGGCATCGCGCACCGGCTAAAGCCGACATGCGCTAAGTTTCCACTCGCGATTGAATAATTGCACTCGCTTTCGAGCGCATACTAAACCGAAAACAATTGAAAATCGACGAGTTTCCATAAAACTCAATAAATGACGAGTCAATGCAGACAACGCAACTCAACATATCGTCTACAATGCTTCGCCGTAGTTATCGCAGCTTCGACAGCAGTCTCTATTGCATCAGTTATAGAGGCTACCGAAGTGTGCCCGGTGGATTGCTCCGACGATATACCAATGCGGTCTGTATGAGTTGACATAACGTAACCACAGACAATCAGGATAAAACAGTCGGAAGGTCCACAACGCTTTCCGACTTTTTTGTGCCCTGTTATGGCTTATCCTATTGTCACGGCATGGCACCCAAAAATAATTCAATCATGAATAAAGAATACTATTATCGCAGCCATGCCAGTAAACAAAAATGCACTAATAAGATACAAAACCATAGACCGGTGCCTGAGGAACAAGTACAGGCGGTGGACTCTGGATGATCTCGTCGAGGCTTGTTCCGATGCCTTGAATGAAATGGAAGGAATAACCAGGGGTATTTCAGTCAGGACAGTTCAGGCCGACATACAAGTCATGAGGTCTGATAAACTCGGCTACGAAGCACCTATTGAGGTTTACGAAGGAAAGTTCTACAGATACGCTGATGAAGACTACTCTATATCAAATTCACCATTGGACTCAAATATGTGTGACCTCATTTCCGACGCAATCGACAAGTTGAGACAATTTGAAACAGTCATGCCAGCCCATGAACTTGGCGATGTCTTATCGAAGGTGAAACACAAACTTGAACTACTGCTTGAAGACGCATAAAAAGAAGGCTTTGACAGAACCGATACACGGCATATTGTCAAAACCTTTATTGATTTCGGTACTTCCGGCAAGACTCGAACTTGCGACCGTCCCATTAGAAGTGGGATGCTCTGATCCACTGAGCTACGGAAGTATTCACTGGTATTTCCGGCAGGAGTCGAACCTGCGACCCTCACGTTCGTAGCGTGACGCTCTAATCCACTGAGCTACGGAAACATATTTTTGTTGCGGGGGATGGACTCGACTCGACGAAGCTCTGAGAGCAAAGACAAGCTTACTTGAATCTTTGCCGAGGAGCGAGGAGAAGGCCGAATGGCAACCACCGACTCAGAGCTTATGAAGCTCGTTAGCTACCACTGCTGCACCCCACATGTGTCTGGTACTTCCGGCAAGACTCGAACTTGCGACCCTCACGTTCGTAGCGTGACGCTCTAATCCACTGAGCTACGGAAGCATATTTTTGTTGGGGCGGTAGGACTCGAACTTACGATGTCCGAAGACGGGAGATTTTTTCGCCATGCGGCTCAAGGAGCTCCAGTCTCCTGCAATAGCCGCTATGCGACACCCCAGTATTTGCGGAAGCAGAAAGATTGGCTCAGATTGAGTCTATTTTCAGCGGTATTCGCCGATTTGCAATTCGACATTCGGAGCCTTTTGGGAGGCTCGGCCCCTTAGCAGAGGGCTGGTTTCTTTCTCCGAAAGCGGCAAGCCGATTACGACCGCTCACCCATACTTCCTTTGTTTATCTCCCTTCGGTCGATGAGCTGAAGGTTGACACTGCAAAGTTAGATAGCCCGAATGCAGCCTATCTGCGTAGCCGGAAAAAACTTCAAAAAAAATTTTCAGACGATAAAAGGCCATTGTTTTGGACGCCTCAGAAACTATTAGTAAATTTGCATCATATACCAATTTATTGAAAATGGAAATCGTTAAACTCAATAGAATCAAGGCTGTGCTTGCCGAAACAGACAAGCAGGGAAAATGGTTGGCTCAGCAACTTGGCAAAGACCCCACAACGGTCTCAAAGTGGTGTACCAATACCATACAGCCTGATTTGAAAACGCTTGCTGAAATAGCCGAACTACTTAATGTGAACATCCGAGAATTGCTCGTTAATACCAAATAAGACCATGACCAGTCAATCAGTAGGAAGACTTAACTTTATGATCAGACAGGAAAAGAATCTTTATAATATTCTCATAGAGGCACACAACGAGGCAGACGCCGCTTTCAACCGCATCGTTGATACGGTTATGCGCAGAATGCGTCGCAGCGACGACTCCCTATACCGCGAGTACAACCAGAACGAAGGCTTCCAAGGCAACTTCCGCAACCTTCTCCGTCAAATCATCGATGACCAGGACTACCGTGAAGTCGTAGATAACCCCTCTACAGAGGCATAATCAGTTGAGATATATGGCTAAGGAAACAATGGGCACGTTGATATGGAACAACCTATATTGGTTGATTGAAAGATCATACCAGCAGACTCTTTGTTGCCAAAGATACGTCGATAGGAAACGTAGGTTGAAACGCAATATTGACTGGACTTTAGTTATAATACCGAGCATTGGAAGTCTATTGTATTTTTGGGAGCCCATAGCCGCATTTATATCAGCAGCATCAACAGCTGTCATAGGTTTCCTAAACAAGATTGCGCCACATCTAACTCAGCAAGAATCTGAATTGAACGAACTTGATAGTATTTCTCGTAGATATGCGTCAATCCGAGCTGATGCAGAAAATCTTGTTATGAGGTTCAGAGAGGACGACTCCTTTGGAAATGCCGATGTTAGGAAAGCTCTCCATAAACTTCAAAAGTCATCAGATGAACTTGAAGTAAGGACAAACGTTTTGCTTCGTCATATATCTGATAAAGAATACTTATTTCTAAAAACAGAAACTGAAAACTATCTAAAAAAATATCATAATGAATAAGCCCGTTAGAGTGCCTACTCCGGCAAAACCACATATTCCACAATCCGTTCCTCCTCATGGAGAGCCCCTAAGTGGAACCCCTCGTCAAATACATTCTACTCCTCCGCCACCACCTTCAAAGAAATGATATGTCAGAACAGATAACTCGTGAAAATCCCAAGAGGATAAATTCTACTCCACCGCCACCTCCAACAAAAAACAAATAAGTTTTTGTTTGGTGTCGCACGAATTGAGACATCTAATTCCTATTTTTGCAAAAATTATATCGCAGATGGATTCAAAGCCAAAGAAAAATATTAGAGATTATTTCCGCAGTAATCCTCGGTTTCTCATCCCGGCATATCAGAGAGGATATAAATGGGGTGTATGTGGAACCGACGGCTCCTCAGCGGCCAAAAGTCTTGTTATAGACATAAAAAAAGCATTTGAACCGGATAAGAGAGATGAGTATTTTATCCAAGGCGTTACCGGCTATAAGAAAGATGATATTTTCTATCTTATAGATGGTCAGCAGCGTACAACAACATTATTTTTGCTAATTGCCTTATTAGCAGATAAGCAATTAAGAACTGAGTTGCTGTTTGACGATAAAGGGAAGGAACTACGTCTAATATACTTTGGCAAACGCAATACGTCTGCAATTTATTTAGAGGAATTGTGTCGCGATGGTATTATCCATACCCCCACAGCCATACAAGATACTCAGGATGTCCATTTCTTATACAAAGCCGCAAAAGAAATGGACTTGTTGTTGCCCACAGCCCCAGATGAAAGGCAGAAACTTCTTGATAATATCCTTGATAACGTTTTTATCTTTCAAATTGAAGTTGGTATTCAAGAGGCTCCAAACGTTTTCTCGATGATGAACGGCAATAAGGCCGACATGAAGATAGAGGAATTGATTAAGGCTCAATACCTCAGTGGACTCACGAAAATTGAAGACACAAAAATAATACAGGAAACAGAGAACGTAAAAAGTACATTAAGAATACTTGAAGCTCAAATCGCTGATGCAACCGCACGGGAGTGGAAAATAAATGCTTCGCGTAGTCGTCTTGCCAGAGAATGGGACAAATGGGTGTACTGGTGGATGCGTCCGGAGGTAAGAAGTTTCTACCATACATCGTCTAATGACATGACTGGCTGGTTAATACCTATATTTTGCAAGAAGGATGGGATCATGTACGATTCAAGCCCCAAAGTAGAAATCAGAAACCAGTCATTCAACGCTTTCAGTGAACGTTTCCTATCTTCAAGCAAATTGAGGACTTCTTATGAATCAATCCGACGCTTACAAAAACGTATGGAAGATTTATATGAAGATACTACAACATACAATTTACTTGGCTTTCTACTTGACATACTCACCGCCTCTGAAAGAACTGACGTAATTAACTACTTCTTAGAGAAACGTAGTAGCGAAGATTATCTCAAATATGCTCTATTCCGAATGGCGAACCTCACCCATAATCAAGCAAAAGAGCGTATCGAAGGGAAAGCCGATGAAGATGCCGATAAACGAATAGAGAATTTTGTGAAATTCTTTGAGGATGAAAAGATTTATGATGTCCCCAATCAAGAATGGAGCAATCGTTACTTATTCTTTTGTAACGTCATGGCTGCTGAAGAGCGCAATGCCAAATTTGAATTTTGGTATTATGATGAAAATGGGAAATTAGTTCATTACTGGACCAAAAAATCTATTGAACATATTTGGCCAAAATCGAAGGTATCAGAGAATGGTGGCGATGGTAACGTGTCAAGGATTCTTCTAAATGAGTCAGAAGTGTCGGAACACATGCTTGGAAATCTTGTATTCCTTCATACGTTGGATAACACAAGATTTCAAGACAAGACTCCTAAAGAAAAACGGCAGAGGTATTTCGATTTAAGAAGCCAGGATAAAGATGGGAAACGGTTCTACTCTCGTGGAATGCTTCATACAATGGCTGCATTTGGCGGAGAAGAGTGGGAGAAAGATCTCAGCAATGTTCCTAAAATAATTAAAACAAGACACGATAACGAAATAAAAATACTTAAGAATAGATATGGATTTACGGAATGAGCCTTTACAGTCTGGAGTAAGTTATTCGCTCTATGAATTTTTTTGCCCCAAGCGTGCTATCGTTATTCCGGATCTTCAGCGCGACTATTGCTGGGCGTCAACTAAAATTGTTACCGGAGACGGACAGACTCTGGTCGAAGCATACGTTGATGACCTCATTTTAGCGTCCCAAAAAGAAAAGGACGCTAATCTTAAAATGGGTCTCTTGTATGGCTATGAGTATCCTGCTGACAACGTACAATTATGTGACGGTCAGCAGCGTCTAACCACGTTGTTTCTAATCTCCGGGGTTTGTCTCAATAAACTTGGAGAAGAAGATAAAGTTCTTCGAGAAGAAGTAAGCAGTGTAATCTCGCATAACAACTTATCAAGGTTACAATATGCAATACGTGATAGCTCTTTATCATTTATCAATAACCTCGTACAACATAGGGCTTTCAATCCCGGGATAGCAGAAGAATCTTGGTTTTCTAATGAGTATAGCAGAGACCCGTCGGTCTGCAATATGATTTTGGCAATAAAGCAGATAGACGACAAAGTCCCAAATGCTGAGACTGCGAGAAAACTTCTCAATTACATACTGCATAATATTTCTTTCTTATACTTCGATATGCAGTCCCGCACATACAGCGAAGAGCAGTATGTGATTTTGAACACGACCGGGTATAGCCTCACTCCAACAGAACATGTAAAGCCCAAACTCCTTGGAAAGTTAAGCGATGAGCAACTTGAAAAATACTCTGAACGATGGGAGTCTTGGGAACAATTTATATGGGCTCATCGTCCTACAGAAGATGATAACTTCACTGTTGATGAATGGTTTGACAGGTTCCTCACGATCTTTTATCTTGCTGAAAATATAGATAAGGATGGTTCATATTCAGATAAAGAGTCTGATTATACTCCATATCAGAGAGTTCTTCAGGGATCAAGGAAATATAATTTCTCTGCTGAGACTGAGGAAGAAGCTATAAAGTGCCTTGATACTATCCACAATTATTTTGAGGCTGCTACACTTATCAGTAATTTGAAGTTGCCTGTAATTCTCGAACTTGGTAGTGGTGAGATTCCATCAAAGTCAATTTGGGAATATATCAGCAATAGTGCGGATTGGAGTAATCTGAGCAACTTACAGCAAGTTGTATCTATTTTTATTCAAGTTACAAAAAACGAAAAGGAATCCCCTGACATCGTTTCCGCGTGGGCAAATCGAATTCTGGAATTTGCATGGGTTCAATCTCGATATAAGAATGAAAATCAAGACGTATGCCGTTTTCTTTCATTCGTTGATAAGTTGAATTTATACGGTGAATCTATTTATTCTACTGCATCTATAGACAGTCTGTTCTCAAACGGATTGCAGACAAAGAAATTCCCGTTGGTAGCAGATATAAAGAATAGCAGTCCCATTTCGGAAATGGAGAAAGCCTTACAGTTGCTGGCTCATCTACAGACAAGCCGAGGTAGAATTTCCTATGCGATTGACATATTTGAAAACCCGCAGCCAAAAGACTTCTACCTTCTTGCTCAGAATCTTGCTAAGACTACAGAACATCCAAATACACTTCTCAGACGTGCCCTTATGACCTATGGTGCATATTGGTACGAAAACGGATGGTGTAACTGGGGTAAGAGATATGAATTCGCTTCCTCTGCAAACTACTTTTATTATCAAACACATGATAAACAGGATAAAGTTATCCTGAACTTTATCAAAGATATTGCGAAAAAAGAGAATGTTATAGACTATCTTCAAACGCGGATAGATACGATGTCTCCGGTATTGACCGATAATAACAGACTTAATCGTTACATTAAATTGTTATTCTTGCATAAGGAATACTTCGATGTGATGAAATCAGGTCGTATCGCGGTTGATAACCATAATGCTTATGCAATGTTTGGGCCAAATGCAATAGGTGATAATTATCGAACAATCATGGATCCAAAGCAACAATCTTTAGTAAAAGAAACAAAGTCGGCGCTTGATGAATCATGGGACATCTGGGATGAATTTACCATTGCAAAGGCACGTGAGAAATGGTCACCCTTGTCAATCAAAGTATGGGTTACAGGAGACTGGCATATTTCGGATGATGATAAACTTGAATTCCGTTCATATGTGAGCGTCGATTGCAGTGATGAAGAATGGGCTGAAATAAAGCCACGACTTATTGAAGTATTCCCGGAGCCTCACTATATAGACGATGCAAATAGATACTTGCACATAAAGATTCTTAACTCATCTTCTCATCAAGAGGCAGCTTCGCTTTTACAATCCATTTATGATAGATTGATATAAGCTAAAGCTCATATAGGAACTATTTGATTGGGTCAGTGCAGTATTGGCGGCGGCCGCAGCGGGTGCAGTGTTCGCCTCGCCAAACGCTGTCAAACTGTTCACAAGCGGCATCTATCAGCGTTGCTTCATCGGTGAGTATTCCCGCCTCAAAGTTGCGTCGGTTACTGCTCTTCATGCCTATGCCGGCACCTGTCAAGTTGGCAGAGCCTATGTAGGCGGACTCAAAATCGAATATAATCATCTTGAAATGGACTCGCGGGCATAGCATCCGCTCCAATCCAGTTTTTAGAATCGGGTATCGGTCGAAATCCTCACGGAAAACCGGACCCGGTTCTTTTGCATGAATAAGCCTGACCTCTACGCCTCGTTTGAGTAATTTGGCAAGTACGGCAAGAAACGGCTCTGATGAATTGCCGGCTTTAACGTGAAGGTCTTTAATGTCGGCAGTACCAATCCAGAGCGACTTCCTCACGGAAGCCACTCTTGCCACGACCTTATCGTAATGGTCTTTGCCAGAGATAAATTCAACCGACATAAAGAATTAGTCTATATTGAGAAATGCGTTTAATTCGCTCTCATCTTCAAAATCTATCTCCTGAGCAAATTTGAGCCCAATGGTAGTAGCAACCGACAAGAAGTTGGAAAACCATACATTGAACGGGGTATCAAATACTCCGGTACTTTCCATGAAGCTCCATAAGGAAGACGTTAACGCAGCTATGTTCCCAACACGGTTGGTCAAGATTTGCTGAACATTATAGGGCAGGTCAGGTTCGTAATAGTCCATAGCACATGACATTTTTAAGTTGGTTTAGCCGCCTCGTTTTTAACATTTGCCCAGAAGTCGTGCAGCAGGTTGACATATCCATATCGAAAAATACTGATGCGCTGCACATTCCTGCTTTTCATCATCGGAATCGGCAAAGACTCGATTTTGACAAGGCCGTCGATGAATACAGCAGCAAAGGCAATCATCAAAAGAGTGAGCATGTTTTCAAAACGCTTTACTCCAAGATGGGTCTCCTCCATGTTGAATCCGGCGGACTTCAGCGCCCGGAATGCGGTCTCGAGAGTCCAACGCTTGCGATAGAGCGCCTCCGTATAGTCGCACTCCAATGGAGATGCGAGGATTATAAGCGACTCCTCTCCGTTTCTGCCCGTGCGGCGTGTGGCATAGATCCGTACCTTCGTATTCCTGCGCATCAGCCAGACGTCATGCAATACGACGGATTCACCGAGTTTCAGCGATGAGAGCACTTCGCGGAGCTTCCGCCCCTTTTTCTGGCCTTCTTTTCTCATAAACAGATTCTCCCGCAGTCTCAGGCAATAGCGTATGTGGCTTATCTGAAGCCATTTGATGAAATTTGAATTGCCGAACTCACGGTCTGCGAGAAGACACTCTATCCTGCCATGGCCAATCAGGGCTACAACTCTTTCCATAATGTCAATCTCCTCTACAAAGCTGGTAATGTCGTGACCCGGGAGGAATGTGAAGCATATAGGGAGCGATATTCCGTTGAAGCAGATTCCCACTGCAAGGACATAGTATTTGAATTTGCCAAGCTGCCATGATGTGCCGTCCATGGTCAGTATGAACCGACTATTTTCAGGCAGGGCGTCAATTATGCTCCGGGCAGCTTCATGCTGCTTTACCAGTCCTCGAAGCAAGAAACGCTCGATACGCCTTACCACCGATGCGACGTCGGCACTTGAGGCAAACTCGGAAGCGAGTTTGAGAATGTTGACCGACCACGACACTATCATGGCCTGAAGAACCGATATGAGACATTTTTTTAGAGAAAGGTTCATTCCTCTCTGACAAACCGGTCTCAGAATTGTTAATAGAGTATCCATAAGGCGTGCGATTTCCTTGATTTTTGTTCACCCTATTAACAAAGGAAGTCCGCGCCTTTCCTATATCCTTATGTTTTATTGACAGTTGGTAAAGGCAAGCGATACAAGACATTTTAACTTGAAATTGACTCCCAATGGGCGTATGTGCTTGCTTTTGTGCGCCTTGAGACGAATACCTAAAAATGTCATGTGCTATGGTAATAGTCAAATATCTCCTGAATATTGAATGATACAGAATCCGTTTCAATACCATGATACTGCTTGTAAAATATCTCAACCGATCTATCAAAGAAATATTGAAAAATCAATCCGGACTGTACCTGATTGGGTATAGTGTTCCGCTCCTCAAATAATTTTGCAATTGTTTGAGTAATTGATCTCAATGCTGTTGCAATCTCAATCATCTCTTGATTATCAAGCTGATTGCGTACTTGCCCAGATATGAATCCGGTCTCCAGATTCTCAGCACTAACCAGAGACATATCAATGCCCTTTTTTATGAAGGCTTTGTTTATTTCTATTTCTTTTTTTGTCATAACGTAACTATATTTTTGTTGTACGTAATATGCAAATTTACTTATTTTTATTGAGATTGAGGTTAGAATTATATAAACGGGACCAATTATGCTTGCTGCAAAATTAGCTCCGTCATGTCGCAGATTTAGATACAGGTTATCCTTTTCTTATATTTTGGTCAAAAAAATCATCCGATGCTTTCATTAACTCTTTCAGCACAGGAAGCATATACTTGTGCTGGAGTGCGAATCCGATTACGACACCGATATTCGCTTTAATCAAAGCTGAATGAGGTGGTCCGATAAAGCAGGCTATGCCGCCTAATATTCCGGGGGGTATGGCAAATTTAAGTAGTGCCAACTGCTTCTGAATTACTTTATCCATTCTCCAGATCCTTTCCAGCGGCAAGAATCGTGACTTTTATCTCTTCATCGTTTATGCTCTCATCGGGATATACAGCCCAAATAACATGAATGCTTTCAGGTAGTTCACTAAGGAAATCGGTCAATGCAGCCATTTCTTGCATGACCAATGGCTGTTTCCCTACCTTATTGAAATACAGAAAAATTGAAAGCCGTTCAATCTTATTGAGCAAGGATGAAGTCAATGAACTTTTAATGCAACCTATCGCTTCTGCCACACGCTCTTTGCCACAGCGTGTTACGGACTTAATGAGAAAATGCTTTGCGTCAGTTAGGGTGGTTTGCAAATCGTTAAAGTCATAGGCAATCATGCCTTGCGTTACTATCGGCTGGAGGATTGCTTTTATCAAGTCAGGGTACTCAGTGTAAGAGGCTTCTGACGCCACGCTGTCATAACAATCCAAATCGGCATTGTCAAGCAAACCAAGGGTCAGAACTCCGGCATCATGGAATGTTTTCGCAATACTGTTCGCATGTTCCTCGTTGTCTCTTGCCACAATGATTACCATCTTATCCTCATCGGTTGGAACGCACTCAAAGGGGGCGGTTAATACCGTGGCAGATACACAATCATACGCGTTTGACTTTACTGTCTCAATTATTTCTTTTGTTGCCTCCCCGATACCAAATACGAGAAAACTGGTGGGTAGATTCGCAAATGCAGGTTGGTCTAATAAAAATTCTTCATTCATCTTCGTCCTGACTATAACATCTGAAAATGTAATGCAGTGATAGCAGATACCTGACTATCACTGCATGGATTTGTTCGCAAAATTAGAGTTTCTCTACTTTGAGTTCGTTGCCGTTCATGTAACCAACGGGGAAGTCCACGTTGTATTTCATCTTGAACTGACGCTGAATCTCTGCCTTTACCGTTGAATTTGAGAAAGGAAGAGTGCTTCCGTTGTAAGAGACCTCAGCTGTCATGCCGGCTTCGAGTCTCTTGCCTCCACTAAGAAGGAATCGTTTTGTTGTTACTTTGAAGAGTGCCATATCTGATATTTTTGATGGTTACTCCGCAAAAGTATAACACCGGTGTATCAGATTTGGTGACACTTAAAAATATTTTTATAAAAGTTTTAAGGCTATGGCGGCACAAGCCTCGGCATCACAAAGCGCATGATGGTGGTTTTCCATATCATAACCACAGGCGGCTGCCGACAAATGAAGCTGATGGCTCGGAATGTCAAGACAGCGACGAGAGGCTGCAAGGGTGCAATGAAATTCGTAGCCGGGATATTCCATGTCATACTCCTCGAATACTGCCTTTAAGCAGCTCTCATCAAAGGGCCGGTTGTGAGCTACAAGAGGCAACCCCTTGATTTTGTCTGCCACCTGCGCCCACACTTCCGGGAATGTCGGTTGTCCGTCAGTGTCACGCCGAGTGAGACCATGAACCTCAGTAGTCCAATATGTATAATAATTGGGGGCAGGCTGAATAAGACTGTAGAATCTGTCAACAATCTCACCGCCTCGTACTATAACAATACCGACGCTGCACACACTGGAGCGTCGGCCATTGGCTGTTTCAAAGTCTATTGCTACAAAATCTTGCATCGTCAGTCGTTATTATAGAGTTCATACATATCTGAAATCCAGCCTTTCATAGTCTTGCGAAGAGAAGCCGGACTTACGACCTCTATCATAGACCCAACATGGAGCAACTTCATTACGAAGTCATACGTCGGCGAGAGATAGAGTTCAAAGTCGGCGTACTCGCCATAGTCTTCGATAAGTCGCTGACTATGATGTAGCGGAAGTGATTTTAGATAATATTTATGGTCTTCGTTGGCACGAATGACTATTCTCTCCGGCTTGACATCGTATCCGATGACTACGCCAAATTTCGTTGCGAAATACTCTGTCGCATCAAAATCTTTTGGCAACTTGAAGAGCGTTTCTGTTGGTTCGACGCTCTCCAGACGGTCAAGACCGTATATCTTTATCTCGTCACGGTTATTGTGACCAAGCACATACCAACGATTATCAAACAGTTTTACACAATACGGTTCAATGGGAAAACTATAACTATGCTCCTTCTTGAACGGACGATATGAGATATTCACGACTCGGTTCTCTTTCATTGCCTCCAATATGGTAGTCAGATGATCACGCCCGGAAGGGATCTCGTCAACCAAGATGCGTCCCTTCAAAGAGAGGTTTTCTCCGATTACGTTGCCGACGGCAAATGAATCAAGCATCCACTTTTTGAGCTTATCTTCGTCAATGTCCTCCGGATTGGAAATGTAGTAAAGATAACCGCCAACCTTCTGGCAGTCAATCATTATTCCAAACTGCTCATAGATTGCATCGCGCCAACGGTTGAATGTGGCACGGTGAAGCTCGTGTCCGTCACTGAAATCTTTGTTTCGCGACCAGCGGTCGGAAAGATCCTTGTGCGAAATTTTCCCGGCACGGCGGATTGTATCAATCAGCCAAGTGTATTTTTGCAGTTGGTTCATATTCGGTTTGAGTTTTACACCGCAAATATAATCAAATCCTGTATTATTTTATAATACACCACTCAATAAATGAAAAATCCAGCCAAGCGGAATAAGACAGAGTTGACCGATGCAAGGTATTGCTCTATGCGGCTCTTACGAAGAGCCTGTACACCATGCCCTTATGCACATTGCTGAACCGAGTACTGTGCAAGCGTCCCTTCGGTTCAAAGGGTCCTGACATTTCGATGCTGATAAAATCAGCGAAAAGCATCGCCGTCAAATCATTCACTCCTGTTGGCTGGATTATATTTATCTTTCAATTCTAAATCAATTCTGTCGACCATCCAAGAGCTTGAATTTTGAGGTCAAGTTCTCTTAAACGTGCAGCACTTTGATCATGAATTTTGCGAAATTCCGTTGCGTTTATCATCCGAACGTATTTTACTTCCATTCTGCCATAGCGTTCCTCTCTTTCGGTCAGATGTTTAAGACCATCATACAACGTCTTTGTACGCATGGACAACGTATCGCGCTCTGCGAGTAGCGAGGTTAGATTACGTTCATCTATGACGGCGTTTGTGTTGGTCATGTTGATACGATAGATGAGATTTCGGAGTTCATCGAGAGTCTGGTCCAATTCTGCGATCACCTGATCAACGTCTTCCGTCGGCTCATCGCCCTCTTGAATTTTGATACAATCCTTTAGACGAGAGCGGAGTTGCTGTGATTTCTCTATAAGAGCCGACCTGCGGCTCAATGCTTCTGCGAGTTTCATACTATATATTTTATGTTTCTGTTGCAAAATTAAGCTGTCATTGTCTCAAATCTCGAGACAGCATTTCTCAAATATCCCAATATAGAATCAACAATCTTAATCTTCACCATAATTATGGATTGAAGTCAATATTTCATTATCAGCAGCTCCATGAAAACTGAAGATATTCAAATAGGTATTTGCACACGTGTCATCCTGCCAAAGTATTACTTCGCTGATTGTAAGATGACCATCTGTATTGGGAATCACAAAATACATTTCATATTCTCCATAGTCCAACCACATATATAGATATGCACAATCATTTTCACGGGTTAAATTTGTTCCCAATAAAGCAAACCATTCTTCCTTATCCTTTGCAAAGTCATCCAATGAAGTATATGACTTGACAATGTCATTGAGGAACGCATGGCGCTTTCGCATCCAGTTGAAACGCTCCGCATTATTCATTGCTATTAAATCCATGCGCCATAGAGTTCTTCAGGTTCATCTTGGCGACTATTCTCTTGTCTTTTACAACGAGCCTCAGCCAGCTCTTCTGTTGGCGGTGGTAACTCTACCATAAAGACATTATATGGTCGCTGCTTCATTCCAGCTTTGTGGCGAAGCCATAGATTTTCCATCAGGAGTGCGATGCCATCGGGAGATTGTATAGTTTTTATTTTGATGCCTTGAAATTGAAGATTGGACGTATGATGGTGTCGATGCTGACGGTGTCACCGATGTTGGCAATGATTTCTTCAGCCGGCTTATAGACCATCGGTGACTCGTCACGGGTGAAGTCGTTGACCGACTCCGAATATATACCCTGCATGGATGCCTCGAAGTCTTCCATCGTTATTTTCTCGTAAGCCTGAGTACGGCTCAAAACTCGTCCGGCACCGTGGGGCGCTGAACAGTTCCAGTCTGGATTACCCTTCCCAGTGCAGAGCAGTGAACCATCGCGCATATTCAGCGGTATGATGCAACGTTCGCCCAAGGCTGCCGAGATAGAGCCTTTGCGGATGATGTTATCATCGCTGATATAGTTGTGAACCGATTCAAATTCCTCCTTTACCTCCACCCCAGGAAAGAACCGCATGAGCAATAGAGATATAAGTTTACGGTTGAGTACAGCCCATCGCTGACAAAGACGCATATCGTGGAGATAGTGCTCACGCCCTTCACCCTCGACATAGCAAAGAGCGGCGGGGAGGCGTGGTTCCGCTTCCTGATGTTCCTTGCGCATCTTCTTTATGACGCTCTGCAATTCAGACCGACGACCTGCTGCCTTGTATTCCTCAATGGTGCGTTTGATTGTTCCCTCAAACTCGTCGGCACCATCAGTAAGGTGCTTCACCGCTTTTGCCTGATAGATGTCAGCCACCTGCTTGCCGAGATTGCGCGAGCCGGTGTGGATCACAAGGTAAACATTCCCTTCATCATCCTTATCAAGTTCGATGAAATGGTTACCGCCGCCGAGCGAACCGATTGCCTTGTTGATACGCCCGGAGTCTTTAAGCTCACGGTAGCAGTGAAGTTCGGTCACAAGTTGTTTTGCCTCACGGTATATTTCCATTTCCTCACCTACAAGCGGCTTGAAACCAAACCTTTCTTCGCGCACAATCATACCCGAAGGCACATTGCCACGGATATGCTCGTGGAATGCATGATAGTCAATCTCAGAAAGTTTGCCGAGATTGAGGATTCGCATACCGCAGCCGATGTCAACGCCCACGATATTGGGGATGACCTTGTCACCGAGATCGCCGGTGAAACCTATTACGCAACCAGCCCCAGCATGAACGTCGGGCATGATGCGTATTTTCTTATTGGAAAACACATCAATCGAAAGCAGTTCCTTGATCTGTTCCAAGGCCTTTTCCTCGATGTTGTCCGTAAATATCTTTACGTTATGTCCTTCTATTGTCTTCATATTCTGATTTTTATATTGTTTGAGTGCAACGACTAAGTCCTCGCGAGTCAGCCGAGAGCGTATGTTGGCAACGCCGGTACGCGGTGGCTTGCCACTCGGACTGACCGCAAAGTTAGATGGTCGTTGCGCAATCATTCTGCGCACAAAAAAATTATTAAGACATTCTTTCATGACCGCAAAATTACACCAAGGGTGGCGCATTTTGCGGTACAGCATGAATTTTGCAATATGTTAAATAATCTTAACCAATAATTACCTGAGTTATATGTAATACCTCGATTATACAAGGTGTAAAAACATAAAAAGAAGACTAAATTTAATAGATATTTACATTTGGTTAAAATCCTTCATCGTATTAAATAAGAGTACCAACACTAAAAGAGAAGTATGAAATTAGCAATTGTTGGCACTCGAAATCCGGGTGTGACCTATCAGGAGTGGGAGAAGCTCTTGCTTGACAAAATCAATCCCGACGAGATTCAGATGGTAATATCCGGTGGCGCAAAAGGAGTTGACACTTTCGCCAAATTATTCGCGGCCCGCCATCACAAACCTTACATGGAGTTCGCTCCGCAGTATGACGTTTATGGACGATATGCAACTTTGAAGCGTAATACTCAAATCGTAAAAGAGGCATCAACCGTTATCGCGTTTCCTTCCGCTGAGTCCAAGGGAACTTATCATTCCATTAAAGAAGCCCAGCGACTCGGTCGGCATGTGATAGTCGTAAATCTCTAAATTTTATGTGGTGTCTCGAAAAATGGGACACTACAATATTAACTTTGCATCGTAATTATGGAAGGACAATATAGAAAAGAAATAACCTGGTGGTTTGCCGAGCTTGGATCAGAGAGCGAGGTGGACAACTATCTTGCATTGTTTCCGGAACTTAATAGCCGACTGTCAAAATTTGCTATCGGTATTTTGAAATGGAACATTGGAGGGCTTATCGACATCAACAATCCTGATGATGTAAGCCGTGTGCGACTTATTCTAAAGGTCCTTGACCAAACACCCGGTTTTGACTTTTTCGACCACACTTTCAATGAGGCTTCCCCTGAAACGGTTTGTGAAATCATAGGAATGGCACCTATTACTCCAGTTGAAGAGCAAAAGATTGAATTTGACTATACAGTCAGTTATATTGGAAGTTATGCTGAGGCTCGTCAATATCTCGATATGACATCTTGGTGTATCGTTATTTCAGAAGAGTCATTCAATGCCTATACTGTCAATGGCAACCGTTTCTACTTCTGTGGTAACGGAGAGTGGTGGGACGTGCCTTGTATTCCCGGATTTGGTTTCCCACGTGACCGATTCGGCTATTCTCTCATCGCTGTTGAAGTCAGCCCTGAAAACAAAATCGTTTCAATCACTTCGAGATGGAACACCTGTGCCGGAGACACCGGCGACTTCATCACCGAGGATGAACTAAAATCAATCCTCGGCATGGAGAATTACAACAAACTGTTTTGTAAACCCGCTGAAAATCACTTAGTTTGCCAAGCTGTTTCCCAAAAGATAAAAAGATTGGAATATCCTGAAGCAAGTCTTTATAAATTTAGATTGCTTTCAAAAGAAGAGGAATCGCTGATTGTGTCACGTCGCGACGAAAAGCAACATTTCTATAATGTTTCGCTTGATACGATTGGCAACTATTTTTCTCTTGAAGAAGCCGAAGATGTCCTTAAAACATATCAGGAAACAGACAATTACGTTATTTCCTATCAGATTATCGGTCCTGAACATGGACACGGGAATCCTACATTCGTAGATTCTGAAATAGATGGCATTCCGGACGAAATATTTGAAACTGAGGATTACGATGAATCCCCGGAATTTCAAATGATATTCAACGCCAACCGTGAATTTATATCGTCATATTTCTATGATGCCAATAATCCGGGAGGCACAAGACTTGAAAACGAGACTTTACTGAATGTAGGAGATAAGGCTTGGATGAAAGGCATTTGTTCCCATCAGGAGGAGTTATTATGCCCTCATATATTGTTAGTATATAAGGATATAACACCACGTAGCGTGTACTAATAGTGTACTATGTGGGTAAAATGGAGAAGAAGAATAGAGGCGATTTAAGGATTTTATATGTTCGTTAGGAATTTTTAATTCGACTTTGTTCTATTTTTCTGACAGCAATTTTCCCGGTATGTCGGTTTTCTGACCTACTTTCTGACCTATTTTCTGACCTACTTTCTGACCTATTCAGAAGGGAATTCCCAATGTCCGTTTCTGGGAGAACCAACACGCTGGATAATCCCTTCCGATTTCAGTCTTTCTATATGGAATTGCACATTTGATGAAGAGATTCCAAGTTGCTCGGATAAAGATGCTCTTGTTATTCGGGGATTCTCCTTAATCAAAGCAATCAGCCTTTCTCTGGTGGACTGCTTTTCAATCTCGCCATTCTCTACATTATTCTCGCCAGCGTCGCGAGAATCCTTAGTCGATGACAATGGATAAGTGACTGTTGAGATCAGCATATCACTCTCAAATGTGACAGTTTTCCCAGTCAATTTTTCCCAACCTAATATTTTGTCAATGCCATATCCGGCATTTTCAGATAGTTTCGGATGACGGAATAGTCTGATTATACTCGGATTACGCGGCATAGATAGGACACGGCTCCGGAACTCGTCTGCATCAAGAATGAATCGTCCCGGATTCTGCATCACAATTCTGTCATCGAATACCCTTATCGTGGGATGTGCTGATGCAAAATAATCTGAGTGAGCGCAAAAATTCACCAATCCTTCACGCAAGCAGAACAGTTGTGAGTTGTCCTCTACACCGAATATGTCGGGCCCTTCCACATAAGGGGCATCTACAAAATTGCGCAGACGGTGCATTATAAGCTGAAAACTCTCCCATATATTTTCCTGCTCCGGCATACGGTAGGTATATCGCTGTGAGGCTGTGGCGTAAGAATCACCCGGTATCTCCATATAGTCTATCCAAAAGTTGGGTAATGCACCGAGTACGGATTCCCGTTTGCCAAACATCAGGAGACTGCCATACGACAGTTTGCCCGCTGAAAGAACGATGTTCAGTTTTCTGCAAAATTCTTCATCATCCAGTGTGGGGTACGATAAGGGACGATTGAAATCACGGAGATAGCTGCGATAGGACGCAATAGAGTCAAGATTGATGTCATTGAAACTTGAACCGGGGACTTCCATTTCTGATTTTGCTCCGAAAGATGCGTCTCTCACAATCGCATCGACTTCCAGATCAGTGGCGAGGGTATCGCCGCTACCTGTTCTGACATACACCTCTCCACTACTTTTAATTGCAACAGGCCGGTGTGGCGACAAAGGTATCTCAAAAGCAAGAATATCCTTACCGTTAATCTTATATCTCATGGCTTTACATGAGACGGGGGCATTGAATTTTGTGCGGGAACGTAATGTGGTGATTATATCCTGCTCCATCTGTTCAGGATTCGGCACCCCGTTGACAACGTAAACGGAGCCATCTGCGGTCTTCTTCTCTTTAATCCCAAGTATTATCCAACCGCCCTCAGTGTTGGAGAAAGCACTGACCGTCTCCCACATGGATTTGGGAAGACCGCCCGAAGCCTCTTTGACCTCAAAGTCGTCCCATTCTATATCATTGAGCCTTGCGAGCAGTTCTTCTTTTGTCATTTTTGCGCGTATTAGACTGCAAAGTTACTAATTTTTCGGCGATTATAGCTTAGGATTCAGATATTTTGGCTAAATTTGCAGTCGGAATGGCATCGCCTTTCCACGACATTTTGGTAAAATAAGAAGCGTTATGCGTATCTTGAACTTGAAAACCTGAGAAATTTTCATCTGTACTCAATGATATGGCATGATGGCTTCCCTCGCATAGCGTGGGCTGCTGTCAACCACATCTGAGTACAAGGCTTTCTCAGGGCCATCAAGTTAAGACGTGGCATAGTTGGCTCACGCTTCTTTTCATAAAAAATCTCTCCACTGAGTCAGTGGTGGACTATATATGGCTATGACTATAAACCGACTTATCACAATATTAGCTCTTCTATGCATCGCTCTGGGAGTCGAGGCGAAGAAGAAACAGGAATATCCGCATGCTGAAATAAAGGTCAGCTACAACTATCATCATCTTGCTCTACGAAATGATGGAGAGATCATCACAAGTGATTATGATTATCTATTGCTTGCCAATTCGGAGAACTCGAAGTATTATAACCACAATAATGAATACATCGATTCGCTTGAATCCACTCCGCAAGGACGCAAATTGCATAATCAACTGATGTCAATAGGAGTTGAGCAATACCTCAAGAACGGTGATGACTCGGCAATACCTCACTACAAGGGGCAAATATATGTATTTAAGTCGTTAAAGGACAGTGTCACCTCCGTGTATGACACATACGGACTCGGAGAACAGGGTTATTATGACGAGCCTTTTGCGGAAATCGAATGGACGATTGCCGACTCTATGAAAAATATACTTGGCTATGAGTGCATCATGGCTGAAACAGACTATCATGGCCGCCATTGGACAGCTTGGTTCGCTCCTGAAATCCCGCTCTCGGATGGGCCGTGGAAACTTTGCGGTTTGCCGGGATTGATACTCGAAGCAGCCGATGCTTCCGGACAACATAGTTTCATTGCCAACGGAATTGAGAACTGCAATCAGATAATGTATCCCATATATCAGCCCGGAAAGTATGATAAGATGAACAGAATCGACATGCTCAAGGCTTATGCTGCTTATCGTAAAGGATCAGCAGCTTATTCAAGAGCCATGATAATGGACACGCCCGATGGCAGCAAGGTGGAAATGGATGCACCCTTACCGCCTAAATCCAATACACAAAATATTGACTTTCTTGAAACCGACTATCATTGATTAGGAGCTAAACATTTTGGTGCCCGTAATAATTGAGGGTGTAGCACAGAACAAATGTAGACTTAATATTGAGTCGGATAGCGTCAAAGTCAAGCCTTTACTTACAGTAAAATGTAATTGGGGCGAATATCTGGATTCCGAAGGTTATGAAATTCCAAGAATTGACCTGCTGCCACAGAATATAATCAAGGAATAAGCGCAAATTCAGAGAAAGAATGGTGTAAGTATGATTGAAAATACGGTAGAACTCTCTGATTGTCCGTCCACTTGTTCGTCTCAAAAATGACTGAGAGGTAATGGACAGAACCGAAATAGTAAACCGTGTATATATATATATTCCCCCATACAAAGAATATGGAAATGAACAAGCAAGAAATAGTTGAGACCTTAAGGACAAATCTGTCTGGAATTGCAGACGTAGCCCTAATGCCTTCGATACATCAAGGGATAGAGTCTGATTGGTCTCTGAGTATAATGCCGAATGAAGGAGAACAAGCACACGAAACCCTGGGAAGAATCTTTAAGATAGATATTCCCGATTGGAAAGAAAAATTCAATGAGGCGACCTTTGGACAGGGCAATGAGATAAATCGCATCTTAACTCTTCACTCCAGTGCTTTGCTTGCATTGTTATGTTTTTCTCATGTTTCTGAGGAAAATCCATTATTCATTGATGGTATCAGATATAACGAACGATGGTTTGAGATTAAAAACAAAGTATTTAATAAGCCATCAAGTATAGATGTCGTTTTGAAAAATACAGATGGTGACATCTTGTTTATTGAATCGAAGTTTACGGAGTATCTTGATAAGGAATCTCCAAATATTAAGATTGCTTACTTTGATACATATAGAAAACTCCTCCCTCTGATTCCAAATCGACCTCTACAATTAGTATTTCCTAAAATTTTCAAGGAGGATGGAGTAGAAATGGTAGGATTTACAATCCAACCAACGTCAAAATCCAAAATATACAATCAGCTATATCTCTCAGGTATAAAGCAATGTATCTCTCATCTAATTGGAATAGCTAATGGTCCTGTTGATCCAGAAGAAAAATGTTGGGGCGGAATAGATGTTAAAAAAATTCGGTTTGCCACAATATGCTATAGAATCCCGTCGGACAAATTTAATGCTTATCGGAGCTTCTACGCAAAGACAATAGGACAATTCAATGCTCCATCAATCAAAAACTTTTTTCAAAATCGGGTCAGCGTCATTGGAAAGATTTTAACTTATCAGGAAATCTTTAAGAAAGGAACCTTTAAACTTCCAAGAGAGATTAGAACCTTTCTTGACTTATAATTAGATTTTCTGACACCATGAAACGACACCAAGTTATGAAGCAATAGCCCCTCATTTTCCTAAAGAGATTATAATTTGCGGATGCCGTATCGAGAATTGAGACATCTGAACGCTAACTTTGCCGGGAGTAAACAACTACATAAAGACTATGAGTAAGATAATGATACTTGCAGTCGGTGGTGCCGGTTGCAATATGGCTGAAACTATTATGCGCGTTGCCAATGCGCATTGGGTTAAAGAGGCTACATATCTTTTCGCAGATTCCGATATGGAACGCCTTTCGGAACTGGGTAAAAAAGGATTTGAAACGTTGAATCTTCAGCGTGAGTCCGACTCCTTCCCGACAGAGAAACTGAAAGGAGTAGAAAAGCTCTACATCCTTGCCGGTCTCGGTGGCGTGACAGGCAGTAAATTCGCAGAGTTTGCAGCGAAGTCAGCCCTATCAGATGGTGTTGACAATGTAGCGTTAATCGTAACACTTCCCTTTGTATTCGAGGGAACAGTCAAAATGGCTAAAGCAACCGAGGCACTTAAATCCCTTTCGGATATTCCTGTCAAGGTGCTCAATAACGAAGACCTTACTGAACGTTATCCGGATATTAACTTCATAAATGCCTTTGAATATTCCGATAAGGAAGCAGTTAACGCAATCGAATCAGGACTTCTTTAATGAAAGTACTCCACCTTTCCGACACTCACAACTGCCATCATCGGCTTCGGGATTTACCCGAGACTGATGTGGTAGTACATTCCGGTGACTTCTGCATGGTAGGGACCGAACAGGAAGCCCTTGATTTCCTCAACTGGTTTTGTGACTTGCCATACAAACATAAAATCTTTATCTGTGGCAACCATGACGATTGCCTCTATGGTGCCAACATTGACGGACTCCCTGACAACGTTCATCAACTCTCCAACTCAGGAGTTGAAATTGATGGTGTTAAGTTTTATGGTGTTCCGATGTTTCTGGAAGATTGCATAACCGAGCGACAGAGCCGCAACTATGCAAAAATTCCCGGCGATACCGATATATTGATTACTCATTCACCGGCTTACGGCATACTTGATTATGATGATGGTATCAACTACGGATCCGAAGAGATACTTATGAAGCTATCCGACCTTCACATTAAAGCACATCTATTCGGTCATATCCATGCCCAACACGGAATCAAGGAACAAAACGGCGTCATATTCTCCAACGGCGCGATTGTGAACGCAGATTACACCATCCTCAGTACCCCTAACATAATCATAGTGGAAAATGCCTAAACGCAAACGACATCAACCGGGCAAATATAAGCCGAAGCCCGAGATCGGTCCGAATTTTATCGGCACCAAACCCCTGACTCTTTTCCAAGCCGACAATGGACTTTGGGGCGTCAAAGACGGGGACGGCAATATTGAAATAGTGCCTGAATATAGGCGGGTAGAGCAGACCGAAGATCAAAAATTGCGTAATGAAGCGTATCTCGCGTCTAAGGATACCATTCTATCGGTGACACCCGATGATTGGGATATTGTAGCATGGTTCTCTTCTGATTTTTTCGAAAGTAATGAATGATTGGACGCTATTCTTTTGCTATATTATAATGTGAGGCAGCTATTCGGACACTTTCGGCGATTCTGGCGCGGAACTCCGGTGGGGCTATCACTTCGGCATGGCCACCGTAGCCGAGAATTAGGCGCTCCAGTTCGTTGTTTATAACCACTTTCAGCGAGAGTTGGACTGAGCCGTCGCGGAAGCGTTGCTCCACTTTCTGCGATTTATGAAATGGCTTTGACTCAACGTAAGGAGCCTGCTGGCGGTCAATCTTAATAACCACGCGCCGGGCCTTGTCATGGATTCCCTTGGTCACACCGATAGTGTCATCAAAGAAATGCTCCGGGTCAAAGTCAACGCATTTCTTAAACGGATGTTCTTTGTCAAGCGCAACCGATTGTATGCGGTCGAGCGCAAAGATATTGACCTGAGGCACGCGGTTGGAGGCTTTCTCTCCAATAAGAAACCATCGGTTGCGATACTCCTTCAATAAATATGGATATACCACCAATGCCTCCGGCTGACGCGCCTTGAACGACTGGTATTCAATAATGACAGTCTGCTGTTTGCGCACAGCATCATATATGTCGCCTATAAATCTTGCCCCCTTGTATCCTGCAACATACTCCATATCCATAGCCGGAACCGATGTACCCGTATGGCGCGAAATCTGCTCGTTGAGTTTGCTGATGGTCTCAATTGATGATGCCAACTGCGGAAAGCCCTGCAACTGTTGCAATATGTCCAAAGCCGAGTTTAGAGCATCAAGACCTTCATCATTCAGCGGAAGATGCGTGATACTGAAATCGGGGTCTTCATATTCATAATACTTGTTTTCCCTGACGACAATCGGGGCATTATAGCCCAAGCGGTCGCTTCGCATCAGCGCAAGGTCGTTCTGAAACGTGCGACGACTCACAGGATTGCTTCGACCCTCAAATTCCGCCAAAGCATCAGTGCAGGCGTCGATAAGATCGTTGATAGTCCAGCGGCGATAATGGTTCTGAAGGCACTTGTCGATGGTGGAGATTCGTATGAGAGTGGCGCGATTGATGGGCATAATCAGATTTTTTACAAAAATAGCAAATTTTCCAATAGTGCGCAAATCCATTGCGCACAGTCATCTCAACTTTGCGCCATGATTATAAACGGACAAACAACATCGGCTGAAATTTTCACCGATAATATAGAGCAGTCAGCACTTGACTGGTTAACAGAACTCTGCAACCACCCGGCAATGGAGGGCGTGCCTATAGTGCAGATGCCCGATGTTCACGCCGGGAACTTGTGCAATGTAGGCACAGCTTATCCAATCAGAACCGATGTCAATCCCGACCATGTCGGTGTTGACATCGGTTGCACCATATCCATGCACAAACTATCCTGCAATGTCAATCCGGAAGACTACCCGCTGCTCGACCATCGCATCCGCGAGGCAATCCCGACCGGTACGGAGATATGCCCTAAAAACTCACTCAATGAAAAAGAGTTGTTCCGATTCCTTAACTCGCAATATCAAAAAGCCCGCTCGGCCGCACCGGACCTTATCAATGAAGCACCCCGCATAGACGCCCGGTTCATAACCGATTTCTGCCGACGCATCAAACTACAGGAAGGAATTTTCTACAAAAGCCTCGGCTCACTCGGTGGCGGCAACCATTTCATAGAATATGGCGAAGACACCGAATCCGGTGTCGGTTGGCTTACAATCCACTGTGGCTCGCGAAATCTTGGAGTGAAAGTAGCCAATCACTGGCGAAATATTGCGCATAATCCCAAACGTGCGAAATACATCGGCTATCTTTGGGGTGATGCTTTGCGCGGTTATCTCTCGGATATGATTATAGCCCAGGCATACGCTCTGTATAACCATCAGATAATTCGTGACCGCATTTTCGCTATACTCAAAAAGCTGTGCAAGGCCAAATGCACCGAATCCATCTTTACCACCCACAATTATATATCGGTAACGGACGAGGTGCCAATGTTACGAAAAGGATCGATCGATGCTTCCGAGGGTCGTAAAGTGGCAATCCCGTTTAATATGCGCGACGGAATCGCCATCTGTATAGGAAAAGGAAATGAGCAGTGGCTCAGTACCGCGCCACACGGTGCCGGACGCATCATGAGCCGCGCCCAAGCCAAAAAGCAAATATCTATGAACGATTTTCAGGCATCAATGAGTGGAATTTACTCGTCATCCGTCTGTGCCGGTACTCTTGATGAATCCCCTATGGCATACAAACCTACAGAGGAGATACTCAAGCTCATACAGCCGACTGTCGAAGTAATCACCATGATTAAACCCAAACTCAACATTAAAGACAACGGAGAATGAAGAAATATATACAAATCACTGCCGGTCGCGGTCCGGTGGAATGTGCCAGAGCCGTCACGCTCGTTGCCCGCGAATTGCTAAAGGCTTTCCCGTCGCTGCAACTCGCTGACTGTGAGCCTCACAATCAGGTGGATGGGTGCCTCATGTCAATGACATTCGCCACCGAAGAAGCAATCCCACAGCCTATTATTGACGAATGGCAAGGTACAGTACTTTGGCGTTCAACCAAGAATCCCTATCGTCCGGGACACAAACGCTCCAACTGGTTTGTCGGCATCAATTTTTTTGATGAAGTGGAACTGCCGCATATTGATGAATCGGATATTATTTATGAAACCTGCCGTTCCGGTGGCAAAGGGGGACAGAATGTAAACAAAGTAGAGACCGCAGTGCGGGCAACCCATATTTCAACCGGACTATCAGTAAAATGCTCTGATGAACGCTCACAGTCGCAAAATAAGTCACTTGCAAGAGAACGACTGCTGTTGAAGCTCCGTGAGATAAACGAAAAGACTCTCGCCGATTCTCAGGCACGCCAATGGAACAATCACGACAACCTTGAACGTGGCAACCCCGTCAAAAAATTTTCAGGACCGCTGTAATTTTTATATGCTGTATCGGCTTTTGATACAGGTAGGGCGTAATTTTGTACCGTAAATCAAAGAAATATTAAGCAATGAGAGAATTAGACCTTCATAAAGCAAAAACCGCCGACACATCAAAACAGAGGAATGATGCAAAGAATGCTAAGCCCAAAAGCGTTCTGGAGGCGTTTGAATATATCGTTGAACTTGCCGAAGATTCTAATCTCGACAAGGAATTTATTGAGAAAGCCTCGACTCATATAAAATATGCAGTCCGTAAATTAAAACTGACTGCCATGCAGGTGGTTTTACTCGCCATGTTTGTTGACAGAAGCGAGGATAGCCGCATCATGATCTCAGAAATTGCCAAGTATGCCG
>ERZ777011.1090-NODE-1090-length-32794-cov-4.587678_pt1 | contig 32794 bp, 28 predicted proteins | sample MGYA00374964_ERZ777011 | MGnify/ENA primary metagenome ERZ777011 (study PRJEB29310, sample SAMD00008975) | mouse gut metagenome | study: EMG produced TPA metagenomics assembly of the Metagenome analysis of fecal microbiota from mouse which was promoted...
TTTTTAACGGTGGAATTTTATAATATCCTAACTTGGACAATTTGTCAATATTTTTTTTACGGCATTTGCAGAATTGCAGAATCCCGGTAACAGTTCAGACAGGACACTGAACCGTTACGCTGATGCACACAAAACGCAAAAAACGGGGGTTGGCGCCCGAAAGTCTCGTAAAACTGCATAGGAACGCAATTTTGACTACGCGGCAGGGGTATCTGAACGGTTACGAATCCTGCATATTACTGTATGGCAGGAAATTTATTTTCGCTCATCCAAATAGAGCTGCACTCTGTTATCCAGCTTCCCGGCGGCCTCCTCCGCAGAGCAGTCCCCGGCAAAGTAAGGAGCCAGCTCCTCCCGGACTATAGCCTCCAATTCAGCCGGAATCGAAGGTTCAGGCTGAGCATTCTCAAGCAGAGCCCAGAACTGCTCTAGCTGCTCATCTGTCAGGGGAGTCTGATCCGCAGAAATGCCCCAAAGGCTTGCAGTGCTTAACTGGCCTGCATCCGCATTCTTCTTTGCCTTCTTCTGATATTCGTCCAGAAGGAGCTCCGTCACGTCCCTGCGGCAGGAGAAACCGGCCTTGATCTTGATGCGGCCGCTTTGATGGAACTTAAGCTGTCCCTCCGATGACACCAGATAGCGCAGAAATTCTTTTGCGCCCGCCTCGGACGGAGAATTACTGTTTAAACATATTTGGGCAGACTCCACATAGATACCACGGCCCTGAGCGGCGGGCATACCGATCGGGACCTCTTTTCCCTGAAAGCAGCCGGGAACAAAAAGGAAGTCCTGGGGTTGATACATTGTCAGATATAATGCCGCCAGCATACCCTCCCGATAATAGTCCGCCGCCTCCTCGCAGCTCGTATCGGCGTAGTACAGGTTGTCCCCGTACTTTTTTGCAAATTGCAGAAAATCAAGAAACGGCTGCTCCGCCAAGTGACTCTCCCCCGCACCGTAATCAATGAACCGCTGATTATCCCGATCTGCCAAACCATACTGCAATACGATCCCCATGCTGTCAAGTCCCATCTGAAGAGCTTTGGAAGGAGAATTTTGAACAGCATCCATCATCTGCTCCAGAGTCCAGGCATCCAAGTCTCCCGCCAGAGACTCGGACACAAACAGGGAAGAAAGCATGAAACGGTATGTAAGACCATATAAACTGCCATTCACTTTGCCACTTTCCATACTGGCCGCCCAATAATCGGAAGGATTTTCCATGATGTCATCCAGGGGGGCGATATAGCCGTTTTGAATACAGCCCTCCATGTCAATGATCCAGGCATCCATCAGATCGGGCCCTCTGCCTGCAGACAGTTCCAACTGCATCTGCTGGCAAAAAGTATTGATGTCTCCTGACTCAAAGGGATTGACGAGAACAACACGATATTCTTTATCCTGTCTGTTAAAGGCTGCAATCACCGCTTCCAATGATGCCGTATCGGAGGAAACCAGGGTGATTTCCTGCCTGTCAGCATCTTCTGTCTCTTCCAGCGTCAATAAATATAATATATCCTCAAACCTTACAACAAGAGAAAAACTGTCGTCCTGGTTGGCGCTTAAGGCAAGCAGTTCCTGCAGACTATAGCCGTTTTCGGCAAAGGAGAAAACCTTTTGCAGGGGAGCACTGCCGTCTCCTGCCCAAATGCCGCTGACATCCGCCAGGATGAACTCTCCGGCAGCGGTCCGGGTAAGCAGGAACTCAAATTGGGAACTTACCATGCTTCCCAGTGAAAAAAGTACAGTCCCGTTTGGCTTGTCCCAGACCGCGAGATTCTGCTCCCCGTCAAAGCCATACCACAGGCTTTCAGAGCCGGAGGAAAATAAACCGCACAAACTGTTTTCCAGATTCCGGCTCTGCCCGGGTTTAAAATTATCGTCATAAGAGGTAACACTGCCGGGAGTCAAACCTCCGGAAGAAATGGCATACAGCGTTCCATCCGCGGAGTACATCCTGAAATCCGGAAGGACCGCATCCATACCGGGCCTTTCCAGAAGCCTGCCGGTTCCGTCCCAGCCATAAAATGCAATGCCCTCGGACATGGTAAGATAAACACCGTCTTCACTGATACCGGCAATGCCTGAGAACCTGGGAGTAAATACCGAGCCGTCGGAATTGTGAATCGCCCAATCACTTGAAGACAGAGAAAGGCACTGCCACTGCTCATAGGGAGCATCCAGTACATAGAGACAATAGCTGTCAGTTATCGGTACCACCGACAGATCATCTGTTACGTATGTGATATTATACAGCAAAACCAACTTTCCGTCTGCGGAGAAACGGTCTGTAAGGGAAAGTTCGATCGGTGCGTCCGCTAAGGCAGAATCCGCAAAAGCGGAATCCGTCATATAAGAGAAGTAGTTTTTCCCCCGGTTTTCCGGGGCTTGTTCAAAATCGGTTTTAGGGTCTGATATAGCTTTTTCCGTAATTTGATAGTACCGGGAGTCGACAGCCGCATCCGATGTCTGCCCGGTGATGGATTGAACAACATTTCCCTGGACCGAAGGCTGAGAGGAATCCCCGCAGCCGGACAGCAGAAAAGAAGCTGTCAGGAAGAGTGGAAAGACCAATTTAATATATCTTTGGCTCATTTTTTGATGTATGCTTTGCATAAGGGATTCCTCCATAAAAGCTTTTTGCCACAGGCGCAGACCTGTATTGTTTATAGAAAAGTATGCCTGGATTATTTCACAGCCACAACAATTTCCATGCCGAAAACCGCAAGCCCACAAAGCCTTATCATTATAATTTACCCTCATCAATATGTCAAGCATTTAAACCAGGCCAAACCTAAGAGCCAAAGAACTACAGCACCATTTCCTGTGCCGAAAAAAGTATGGAGAAGATGCTATGTTTCACGGGAGATCCCCTTTTGGCACCAGTGGATCTTACTGCACGCGCCTGACGGCGCAGTTTCCTGTTAAGTCAAAAAACAGGAGACATCTGCTTTGCAGACATCTCCCGCACTCACCTGGCAGATTTGCTAACGGAGAAAGAGGGATTTGAACCCTCGCGCCGGTTGCCCGACCTACACCCTTAGCAGGGGCGCCTCTTCGGCCTCTTGAGTATTTCTCCATGATCCGAACCACGACTCTGCCAATATTTGATTGCTACGCCTATGACTTACGACGTAAGAATTATTATACCCATGTCTGCCCCGTTTGTCAATCGCTTTTTCCTATTAAAATTTCCCTTCACCTTCAACTTCCAACCCCACACTCACAAAAAAGTAGATAATACCACTTATTTCATATAGTAATACAAAAATAACTCCCTTACGAATGTACTGCGGAATCATGTCAAATGCCGCACTAGCTCCCATGCCGCGGCTCTGCCGCGACTCAAGCCCGGATAAAAACGCCGTAAGGATATGACATAAATACCCAAAAACACATATTGTCCTGATTAAGCACCATATAGGTTATTCCCTTCCGCGTCCATCACCACGATAACCGGAAAGTCCTTTACCTCCAGCCTGCGGATTGCTTCCGTTCCCAGATCATCATAGGCTATGACCTCCGCCGAAACGATGGATCGTGAAAGCAATGCCCCCGCGCCGCCCACTGCCGCAAAGTACACCGCGCCGTTTTTTACAATCGCGTCCCTGACCGCATTGTTTCTCTTTCCTTTCCCGATCATTCCCGTTAATCCGAGATCCAGAAGGGCAGGAGCATACTTATCCATCCTGCTGGATGTGGTAGGTCCTGCAGATCCGATGGGCCTGCCGGGTCTTGCCGGAGACGGCCCCATGTAATAAATGATATTGTTTTCCAGTTCCAGAGGAAGCTGCTCCCCCCGTTCCAACGCCTCATACATTCGTTTGTGTGCCGCATCCCGGGCCGTATAGATGATCCCGGTCAGGTACACATAATCCCCCGCCTTCAGTTCTGCTGCCGTCTCCTTAGAAAGAGGCGCATTTACATGTCTCTCCATTTTTTCTCTCATTCCGCTGCTCACGGCAGCTTACCTTAATTAATCTGTGAACCCCCGAAAGCCCATCCAACACACTGCCAAGGAATAACCATAAACTTTCCGGAAAAGTGCCGCATTCTCATTCTATTCCTATACGTTATAGTTCCCGCACCACATGACGATTCACATGGCAGCAAATATTTACAGCCACCGGCAGCCCCGCAATATGCGTCGGATATGTATTGATGTTGACGGCAAGGGCAGTAGTCTTTCCCCCCAATCCGCCGGGGCCAATGCCGGAACAGTTAATCTTTTCCAGCAGTTCCTCTTCCAGCTCCTTGACATAGGGAATTCGGGAACGCTCGTCCACGGGCCGGGTCAATGCCTTCTTCGCTAACAGGGCACACTTTTCAAAGGTGCCGCCGATCCCCACTCCCACCACCATGGGCGGGCATGCGTTCGGCCCGGCATCTTTTACCGCAGTCAGCACCGCTTCCTTCACACCTTCCACACCGTCCGCCGGCTTCAGCATAAACACACGGCTCATATTTTCACTGCCAAAGCCCTTCGGTGCCACGGTGATTCTGACCTTATCTCCCGGTACAATTTCATAATGAATCACGGCCGGAGTATTATCCTTAGTATTTTCCCGGATCAACGGATCCCCTACGATGGATTTCCGCAGATAACCTTGGATATATCCCTGACGCACTCCTTCATTGACGGCATCCTCCAACAGCCCGCCCGTAAAGTGTATCTCCTGTCCGACCTCCAGGAAAACCACTGCCATGCCGGTGTCCTGGCAAATGGGAATCATCTCCCGGCCCGCAATCTCCAGATTCTCCCCCAGCTGAGCTAAAATCTGCCTTCCCAGAGGAGAGTCTTCCCTCTCCTCTGCGCACTTCATGGCACATTTCATGTCCTCAGACAAAAAATGGTTCGCCTCGATACACATTTCCCTGATGCTGCTGATTATTTCCTCTACATCTATTGTACGCATTTACTCCGCAATTTCCTTTCTTACGGCTTCCAGCTCTTCCTGCGTCGGGCTGGAAGGAATCCAGTTAATCTTCTGTCCGTCGTCACTGTATCTGGGAATCAAATGCAGATGAAAATGAGAAACGGTCTGTCCCGCTACCTCTCCGTTATTCTGCACCAGATTCAGCCCTTCACAGTGAAGTTTATCCCGCAGAAGCAGTGCCATTTTTTTCGCCAGCTTCATCGCTTCCCCCGCCGTCTCTTCCGGTAACACATATAAATCCGCCGAATGTTCCTTTGGCAGGATCAGTGCGTGCCCCCTCGTGGCCGGCCCAAGATCCAGGATCACCCTGAATTTTTCATCCTCATACAATGTTTTAGACGGAATCTCTCCCGCCGCTATTTTGCAGAAAATACAGTCTTGCTTTTTCACGTGCTTTTCCTCCTACTACAATGTATTATGTTTTTGCAATTACAGCCTGCCGTTTCGCATACACTTGTTGCAAATTCCAGAACTGCCTTATACAGGGCGTTTACCAGGGCTTTTCGAAACGCATCCGTTATTTTTCATTCTGTGCTTCAAACAGAAACAGCTGATCCAGCGTCCTCAAAATTCTGAAATCACCCTTTGTCTTCATGGATCCGGACATAAAGGCTCTCTGGAAAGTCATTCTGCCGCTGATGATTTCCTCAAATGCCGCGCGGGGCAGCTGCATCTCTACATCAGCCTGCTCGATATTCCCGTAGTAGCACTCCAGCTTTTGCCCGTCCACCGTAATAATCAGCTTTTTCTTTTTTTCTTCAATGGCAATGGAATATGTGGCATGGAATCCCGCCTGCGGCTTGAAATGACGGCGCAGGCTCGCCAGACTCTCTTCCTCGCTGTCTCCGCCTTCCTCATTCAGCATAATATCCCTGAACAGACTCGTCAGCTCCTGTATATCCTGTTTCTGCCGCTGCACATAGCTGTCATCCGATACATATTGCGACAACTGCTCCGTCTCCTGCGGCGTCAAATCATTCGGGGTTGGTACCGCAATTCTCTGTTTCACAGCCTGACTGCTGGCCGGGAAGCAAGCCACCTTCTGGTTAATCGTCCTGTACAGATTCTCAGCCTTTTTCTCAATAATACGGATATACTGCTCGTTCATTTCCAGCATAACCGTATTTTCAATATAACCGCATAACCCACTGCAGGGCAGACCGCCCAGAATCTCCCAGGCGTTCTCCAGATCAAGCTTCCCGTATCGCTCTCCGTATGTGGTGGACATAACGATAGGACACATGTAAAGCTTTGCAATCTTTTCCTTATCCCCAAACAGCCAGCACGAATCCAGAAACTGCTGCATATAGCCGCCCACGCCATGCCATTCCACAGTAGATGCAAGTATGATTCCGTCCGCCTCCTTCAATGTCTGAGGAAGCGTGGAGATCGTGCTTTTACACTCATACAGATTATATCTGGTCACCTTGACACGAAGCTCCTCCAGAATCTCCTGCATTTTATTTATCACAAACAGTGTGGGATCATCAATCAGTCCTCTTCCGCCATAATAGATATTAATATTCAAACCCGCACCTCCTACTGCTGCTTTTTATTTTTTCCGCGCTGTATTACAGACACCACGCATCCACCCAGGAATCCTATAATCAAACCACCCACATGAGCGGCATTATCAATGTTTTCTCCGCTGAAACCATTATAGAGCGAAAGCAGGATCATTGCCACAACCCTTGCCGGTGTCACGGTCGCCATTTTCCTGCCGGAAAACAATACCAGGGCAAGCAGAACACCATCCAGCCCAAACACCGCAGCGCTTGCTCCCACAGATGCGGACATGTCATTATTTACAGCCTTGGCATAAAGGGATACCAGATTCCCGCCGACTCCCGAAAGAAAATACAGCAGCATATAACATATGTGCCCTGTTTCCTTTTCTATCATAGCTCCCATAAAGAAAAGGATCAACATATTGTTTAAAATATGAGAAACCCCAATGTGAAGGAACATTGCCCATACCACACGGCCGTATTCCCTGTTTATCAGAACATCTATGACATTCAGATTTCCCATTTTGTACAGACGGCTGCCGGTAACGATACACAGAATATATACTACAATATTGGCAGCCACGATTGTTCCGCTGACAACAGGTAATTCCTTCCACCTTTTCAACATCTGTCACCTCAAGGCAATTGGCCCGGCTGCGGGCATCCGCAGTTTTATTTACAGAGTAACACACTCCGATTCGTTTTTCAATCACTCTATCGGAAAACCATGAGAACCCTCCCTGTCCTGATTTCATCTTCCGGTTCCAGCTCCCTCCTTTCATAAGGCTGCAGCTGCAGGCCGTTTTTAAAGGTTCCGTTAGTAGAATTCAAATCCTCGATATAATACGTTTCTTTCTCTTTTACAACCCTGGCATGAAGTCTGCTGACGGACACATCCTCCAAAATAATGTCGGCTTCCTCCTTCCTCTTGCCGATGGTGGTAATAGGCCTGTCAAGCTCCGCCAGTATCCTGCCCTCCGGTGTACAAATTTCTCTTTTCTTTCTTTTTTCCTCCGAGGAACCTTCCAGATAAATTGTTCTCCCGTATTCTTCCTCATAAGGCGTTTCTTCTGCAACAGCATAGCCGTTCATGCACTCCTGCATGCTCTGACGGTATTTGTTACGCATTTCCCGCTCCTTTTTCTTCTTACCCTCAAAAATGCTGAAAAGATGCTTTTTCCTGTCCGGTTCGGCTGCTTCCGCTTTTTCACTCTCCGCCCTTTCCACTTCAGCCTTTCCCCATTCCTCATCAAATAGATCAACCGGCTGCCCGACAGGATGAATGGTCTCCACATCCTTTATACTAACGGCCGGTTCCTCCGTATCTTCCAGCTTTTCCACATCCTCATAGATCTTTGCCTGCAGATAGGCCTCGCCGTTTCTCTCATACTGTTCATATATTTGATAAACACAGTCAACCAGCCCTTCATCATCATAATCAATCCGCTCCACCCAGAATTCCAGAAGCTCCTTGAAGCCGCTGTCACCCTCATGATAAGGGAAGTACAGGAAAGAAAACACATTACTTTCCAGATCCTGGTAGATCAGCTCCGGATACCAGAGGACATTGCTTCTGTCCAGGAGAAAGCGCCCCAGCTCCTGCTCGATCTGCCGAAAGCTCCATATAAAATCCGTTATTCCGGCTCTGGTAATACAGCGTCCTCCATACAGTTGCTTTATATTCTGCTTTGATGATATATCATAGTATAAATAAGCTTCTCCGTTAATATACCGCAGGCTGCAGGGAAGTAGTCCCCTGATGCCTCCCCTGTTTAAAATGCAATACTGATACCTCTTTTCTTCCGGCTTTTCGTCCAAAAGAATCCTTGCATAATTACAATTCAGGCTTCTTACAAATTCCGTACGCAACTTTATTTCCTCCTACTACAAAATATTTATGGTTCATACCCCTTAATCTTTCGATATAACCGGATAAGGTCTGCCGGGGAAATCCGACGTGTCTCTCTCTGTATCCCTGCACTCCATATGTTATCATTTCCAAAGAAATTCCATTCCGGCACCGGCAGCGTCAGGCTGCCCCTGCCTTTCACAATTACCCGGTCACCGTTCACAACGGCCTCCAGCTCCTCCATTTTCCAGGTCACATACTTATCTGTAAAGATTCCCGTTGCCCTCTGCCTGACAGCTTCCTCCAGGGCATCCCTGCTATCCGCCGTTACCGTTGCCGCACAGACCGCCAGAACGTTCATATCCTGTTCCAACAGACATCGGTCATATTGGAAAATAAAGAGAAACACCGTAAGGAGCATTGCACTTGTAACCAAGGACAGCACCATCGCAGCCTCCACCGTAAAATAAGCGTTTTCTTTCATTGCCCCATCCACCTCCCACAGACAGTGAGTATCCAGCCCACTGTCAAAAATGGCACAAACGGAATTTTGGTACTCCGTTTTACTTTGCGCAGCGCCAGCAGAATTACTGACAACAGTGCGATCAGCAAAAGCCCTCCCAGCGCTGCCGCCATACAATCCTTATATCCCGTCAAAGCCCCCAGCAGGATTAAAATAATGCCGTCCGCCATGCCTGCTTTCCCGGTAGCAAGGGCGGTAGCCATCAGAACAATCCCCGGAATCAGGCTCCGGCATATCTGCAGGACATCCGGACCTTCATTTATTCCTTCAAAAATCAATACCCCCGCTGCTGCGGCCGTTCCGATCCACAACATCCACACCGGCACCCTTTTGCTTTTTGTATCCATAATGCTCATGGGGATCAGCCAGGCGGCCGTCAACGCTTCCTTCCACATCTTTTTCCCTCCAATTCTCTTCACACTTTCCGACATGCCGGCAACGGCGGCAGTGCCGTCGAAAGCGGCACAAACAATCCGTGAAATCGAGCAGGAAGAATCGCCGTTCTTGCGATTCTTCGAGGAATGACTTAGATTTTCTTAGGCTGGGTACTTTCCAGCCTTAGAAAATCTTCATTCCCTTCACACTAATCCTCACATGACTCCCCTCCGCACCGGCTGCAGGAAGGATACCCCGCAGCCTCTCCGGCAGTCAGCGAGGTTACGGTTCTCTTTATCCCCGAGCAGTCCTCCCTGTAATGGTAACAAATTCCTTCATCCGTCACATAGACGGTATCCGGCATTTCTCCCTTTCCGCATTTATCGCATGGGCCGTATTTCTGCCCCCACTGATTTTTCAGCTTCCCCGCTTCTTCTCCGGCAGCACTATGAACGGAAAGTATTAAATGCGTACAGTTTCTGTCCTTATGGGAAACCGTTCCGTTCTCCGCCACATAAACATATTCTGCCTCCTCCTCCTTTGCAGTAACGTCATATCCGGTCCACAGCCTGACATAACAGCGGTTCACCAGATAGAAGGGTTTAAAGCCCGCCAGCGGAGACATCGGCCCCACCTGAGAGGCCAGTACAAGATCCGCCTCATTCCCCGTGTCTGACAGGCGAGTACCCCAAAGCTCCAGCCCGCTGCTCCCGCGGACCAGCGGCGAATGCTCCAGGTAATCCTCGCCCAGACTGCCCCGCAGACTGGCTGCCACGTAGACATCCGCCGCGAGAACCGAAAGTGCGTCTGCTCCCTGTTCGCAGCCGTAAACGGCAACCCGGCTGCCTGCATCCCACAGCCCGTACTGAAGATTATTATGCAGCCTTATAATCTCCACTGCATAGCTCAAATTCATAAGGAACAAAAGACATACGGGCAACGCCACGGCTGCCTCCACCGTCATTCCGGCCTGCACCTCTTTCAAAAACGGGGCAAACAGTGACAGCTTTTTAACGAAATCAGAATTCGGGTTTCGGGCAAAACCCGGTTGATTGTCATAGTTTACGGGAGAAGGTTTTTGTGACTCGATTTTCGGTTTCTTTTTTCTGTTCCATAAAAAAGCCATCACTGTTTCCCCCGTTTTTACTGATAAAATCTTTTCCTGCGCAGCTCATAATGATACCCATATGTGCTGCTGATGTGCATTACTGCCTCGATTCCCGCATAACAGGCATCCAGACGAAATCCGGCATTTCCCGGCGTCAGGCGTAGATCTCCTTCCACCATATCCATGGCACGCATTGTCAGAGTATCCAGGTCCGTCAGCAGCATCAGTATCCTCAGGTAATCCTGATATGACAAACCCGTCCCGGCCTCCGCCTCCGGTTCTGCCGCACCCTGCAGTGCACCTTCCAGAGAATAGTGCCAGCTGCTCCTGTCCTTAATCAGGGGAACCTTCCCCCCTTCCAGCAATACCTTCACATCATGAAGGCTTTCGGCGTACGCCCAGCCAAACAGAATGACCGTTTTCACCACAGGTATCAGTACCGGTAGTGCTATCACTCCGCAGGCAAGGATTGCAGCCGCTTCGATCTCCAGCATCTTTTCCGCGTCTGTGAGCAGATAGACTACATTGGCGGCTTCCCGTATTCCGCTTAATCTGAGAGCCACACTCTGCAGGTTATCCGTGTCATAATCCTTTCCGGCAATCAGATACTCAATCTGATAGGCAAGCGCTCCGTTCCTGTCCTCACCTCCGTAACACTCCAGATATTTCAACAGATATTCCTGGAACAAAATTTTGTCCCACAGACTGTCGGCGGACTGAGCCGGCATATTTCCCACGTTGATATTTCCCTGTTTTCTGCGGTATCCCACCAGTCCGGCACTGTCTATCCTCTTACTTGAAAGGGTACTTTCCTCCTCTATAACCAGATGTAATATACCCAGTCCCCGTTTCGCATTGATCTGTTCTGCCGGATTATCCACCTCCACGCACACGCTTTCCGTCTCGGAAATCTGCACCTCCTTACCGTCATACCCGGCAATGGTCTCTTCCGCCTGCTGTCGCTGCTCGTCATACTCCGTCTGATCCAGACCGTTTACCTTCACAACGGACAGCCAGTCCTGTACCTGATCCACCAGATCCAGGCCCACGTCATCGCTTATCGCCTCTATCGCCATCTTTCTGAATACCGCACCCCCTTCGTCCGTCATAATTGACACTGCTGTCACCTCTGCATCATCCGCCTGAAGCCCCATAAAATCCCGATATAAGTAACTGCCTCCAGGAATTCCGTCCATGCCCAGATTCTTTTTCAAATATCCCATAAGGTGTGCTTCCGTTTTTTTCTTCCCGCATACATCCGTGCCATAAGAGGAGTCAATGGCAAACAGGTTAAAGCGGTTCATCAGTTCGCGGTGATATTCCGCCATAATATTCTGCATCCCCGTCTCCCCGGCACAAACAGCCTCCATAGCGGCCCCGCTGCGCCTGGCTCCCTCAATCAGAGCCAGGTACAGGGACAGGACCACCGCCAGGCAAAGCGCAAGATATACCGTCAGATAAGCATTTTCCCGCCTCATTCAGACTTTACCTGTCTGAGTTGTAATCTTACTGAACAGGTTGTTTACGATCTTTGTAATCTGATCTTTAAAGAGAATGACCAGGCCCACAAGAACCACGATTATCAGGATGACCTCCACCGTACCCATGCCATCCTCTTCCCACAGAAAATCCCTCCAGCACTTTAATCTGCCTTCGTTTTCCACATACGTTTCCATATACATTTCCTCTGTTTTTCTCATATAGTTTTATTCTCCTTTTCTTTTTACTGTGTATCAGCCATACTTACGGCGTCTTATAAACGGCGGCGCCCATCGGGCAAAAGCCCCGTTTATTGTCTGTTACATGCTCCCGAAAGCCGGGACCATAATTATAATCATGACTATTGCAAGCATCACCATCATAGGTGCCAGCAGCTTCGTTCCCGCCTCCTCTCCCAGCTTTTTCGTCCGCAGAAGACTCTCTTCAAAGGAGTTTTCCGCTTCTTCCCGAAGCCGGTCAAGAAGCGTGCTGCTTCCCCGTTTCAGATTCTGTCCCAGCAGCGTACTCAGCCGGATATATTCCCGCAGACCGGTTCTCTTTCCGAAATGCTCATACGCGGCCCCCTCCGCCACCCCTGCCTGGAGCTCCCGGCAGGTATACAATATCTCCTCACAGCCTGCCCTGGCCCCCTGACCCTTTTTCGTTCTTTTCTGATAATCACCTCCTATCTTCTGAAATGCTCCCCGGATCGTCATGCCAGCACCTACATAAAGTGCAAGCTTATGCACCAGATCCGGATATTCTCTGCTCAGGCCTCTGTGCTTCTTCTCCAGCTCCTTCCTCAGATCCCTGTCGGCAGAAAGATAGATCAGAATCGCCACCACAGGCGTAGCTCCCCAGATCAGAAAGCTGTAATCCTCCGCCGCCAGGCTCCAGCTCAGTTCCCTACCATTCCACTCCCCGGGCAGAATCCACCCCTCCTCCGCCCGGCTTCTCTCCTCACCCTCCAGCAGACATTCCCTGATTTCCATGTATTCCTGCTCCTCCGGCGTAAGGCTTGCCGGCACCACAACCGCCTCCAGCGTTCTTGTTTCAGCAAAGTCCCGGTATCGCAGGGTGGCACGCAGCTCTATCTCTGCCGGAATGTCCGTTTCCCCTATCTTTCCTCCACTGTCCAGCACCTCCTCCCTGCTGCTCTCCCACTCTACCCGAAAGGGAAATCCCCCATAGCTTTCCTCCAGGCACAGATTCGACGTTATGTGCGTCATATCCTCATTATCATGTAAAATAAGCTCCTCCACGCTCTCCCAGAATCGGGCAGAAAGCGTTTCCGTCTCCTCCCTGCTCAGAATCCGGGGCCAAACGGAAACCTCAAACCCCAGCTTTTTCTTTCCGTCATCTGCCTCCAGCCTTACCGGCGTCTCCCCCTGCTCAAAATTCCCCCGATATATAACGCCGCCCTCTCCCACCCTGGCACTTCTGCAGGCACCGATCCTTGCCATTCCCCCTAAAAGGGCCCCGCCTGCCAGAATCGCAATGCACATGGAGATCTTTTTCACATAATAGTCCGTCTTTACACATTCCACCCTCTCCCCGGGATGCAGCAGCGCCAGCTCAGACTCCACCCGCCTTCCGCGAAAAACGGGAATTCCAAGAATACAGGTTTTCTTATATAAAAGCATTGCCAGTTTCCTTAATACGTCCATTCTCTTTCCATTCTCCTTATCACCAGTCTGCCCAGCGCACAGGCTCCCACATACGCTCCGAGGCAGCCCGTCATAATAAGCCTCCCCCGAAGGCCCTCATACAGCATGTCAAAATATCCCCGGTTGGTGAAGCCTAGATACAGCAATATGGCAAAGGGCATTCCCTTCATAATATTCATCTCCATCGTCTTGCCGCTCAACAGCGTGTCTATCTCGCGCTTCAGATCCGCCCTTCTGCCGATCAGCTCCGCAGAGCTTTTAATGATCTCCGCCAGGTTGCCGCCGCTTCGCTTGGCAATGGAAAAGACTTCCGCAAACTGAATGATTTCCTCGCTGCCGCTTCGCTCTCCCAGATCCGCCAGCAGTTCTTCCAGGGAAACATTAATATGCAGCCCCCTGCGCATTATTTTAAGCTCCCTGCAGATCAAAGCATCTTCTCCATACATCAGTGCCATGTCCTGCCCGCACTCCAAAAAGGCGTTTTCCACAGAATAGCCTGCCTCCAGCAGGGTTGACACCGCCAGGATACATTCCCGAAACTGCGCGGTCAGCTCCTCCCGTTCCCGCTCGCCTTTACGGCTTCGTATATTGCGGTAGAGCATTACTCCCACAGGCAGAAGGGGCAGCATGGCCCACGGACTTCTGTAGAAAAAATATGCCGCAAATACGGTAGCTGCCAATGAGACAAATACTGCCGCAGCCTGTTCATACCTCTTCCAGTGATAACAATGATAGTCCTGCCGCTCTGAGCTTGTCTTCCCGAAGAAGTGTTCCTTTTTGATAAAGCTCCCCAATAATCTGCCTTTCACTGTCTTCTCCCGCCTCCTCAAATTCAAACAGGGGATTGAGCCGGATCTCACCGCTCTCATAACCCAGAATTTCCGTAATTTCCAGCACTCTTCTCGTTTTATCCCGTAATCTGCCCAGGTGCACCAGAATATCTATTCCCGACGCAATCTGCTGTCGAATTGCTATCAGCGGCAGCTTCATCCCCATCAAAACCATATTTTCCATCCTTGCCAGCATATCCCTCCCGCTGTTGGCATGTCCTGTAGACATGCTGCCGTCATGGCCGGTATTCAGGCACTGCAGCATATCGACAGCCTCCGCTCCTCTGACTTCCCCCACCACGATACGGTCCGGCCGCATTCTCAGGGAGGAACGAATCAGATCCCGGATACTGATTTCCCGGCAGCCCTCCATATTACTGTTTCTGGTTTCCAGCCGCACCAGATTGGGCAGCCCCAGCAGCTGCAGCTCCGCACTGTCTTCAATGGTAATAACTCTCTCGTCTGACGGGATAAACTGGGAAAGTGCGTTCAGAAATGTCGTTTTACCGCTCCCTGTCCCGCCGCTGATAAAAATGTTATATCCCGCCTTTACCAACGTTTCCAGAAACATGGCCGCCCGCCGTGATATGGAATGATTTCTGACCAGCCATTCCATCGTAATAGGCTTGTCCGGGAAGCGCCTGATCGTCACAATCGGACCGTTCAGCGCCACCGGCTTCATCACAATATTGACCCTGGAACCATCCGGCAGCCGAGCGTCCACAATCGGAGACGCCTCGTTGACCACCCGGTTGCAACCTGCCACGATCTGCTGTATCACATCCTGCAGCTTTTCCAGCGAGTCGAAACCCCTGTCCAGTTCCTGCAGCCTGCCCCCTCTTTCAATAAAAATGTGCTCCGTCCCGTTTATCATAATCTCTGTCACCGAATTGTCCTCTACAAAAATCTGTAAAATATCCAGCCTCCTCAGAGAATCAAACAGCTCCTTTCTCAGCTGCCAGCGCTGCTCCAGCGTATATATCACCAGCTCTTCCTGCTCCATCAGTACCTCATCTATCGTCTCCTCCACTTCTGCATCAGACAACTCCCTCAAATATCCTACACGCTCCTGCACCTTTTCCAGCAGCATTCTCTTTAATTCCACATATTCCATTGCTCTCTCCCTTCCTGTGAAATGCAGGCAGAACATCGGATTCTGCCTCATACCTCCTTTAGCAGCTCCCTGATCAGAGCCGCCAGGTCCCCCCTGGTCAGCTGCTCCATATTTTCCGGCAGACGCTGTATCTGCGGCAGCCTCAGCCGCCTGGTCTTTTCCAGTACATCCTCATATTCGTACAATGCCAACAGCTGCTCATACTGTAAAAGCTTGCTTCTGGCAATCCGGTCTTCCTGGGTAAGTGTAAAAACCATACTGCACCCACGGAGAATTTCAAACAGCCCCTGCATACTCTCACTCAAATCCAAAATCACATATTCGTACTCTCCCAGCTCTTCAATCCGCTGAAGCAGCGCTGCCCACTCCAGGGCTGTGACCGTAAGCAGGTTTTGCCCTGATTTCATGGGCGGTATATAATCCATGCTTCCCATACGCTTACAGATAGACCGCAGCCTCAGACCAAATCTTTCCGAATCCGCCTTCAGAAAATACAGGAGATCTGCCATATCAGGACTCTGTATGTCAGGGCGCAGCTCCGGGATCCCTGCATAATGCTCGAAATTCAGATACAAGGTAGCATGTTCCTTCGCCAGAATCTGCCCCATGGTGAGGGCAAAAGAAGTCTGCATAGCCCGATGTACCGGAGAATAATTGCCGATAAGCGTAATATTGCTGCACTTTTTCAGCTTTGGCAGCCTGGTATCCGCAATTTCCATGTAGATATGAAGCAGCTCCTTCAACACATCCTCTGCCTGTCGATACTTGTCCACATAACAGACTCCTTCCCATTTCATGACCCCGCTCTCACTCAGCACCACCGTCCGCAATGCTTCAAGCTTTTGCAGCTCCTCTTCGTACGCCGACTCCGAGACCACCAGTATTGCAGGCCCCCTGCCTTCCTCTTTCATCAGCTCCCGGACATTTGTATAAGTATGTATCTTCCATGGCAGTTCTCTGCTCTTATTCAAATAGTCCGTCATATGCTGCGCGTATTCCTCCTCCGTATCGCACAATACCATGACAGTTTCCTCTTCCTTCAATAAACACCTCCCAGACTAAGCAGCAGACTGAGCAATATAGGGCCGGACAGGCAAATGCCTGCCGTCTTCCGGCCCGCCGTTACAGGGTAGGGGCACAAAGCTCCTGCCTTTGCAGTCCTTTCCATATATCCGAAAAAGATGCCCAGACGTTCTTTGAAATTTTTGTTTAACAATAGTTTAGCAAGTGAAATAATTGCCGCGATCAGCAAAGAAACAAATGAAAACAGAAAGATCCTTTCGAATGGAAAATACCCTGCCGCCGCTCCCAGCAGCTTGACGTCCCCGGCACCTGCCGCACCAATCTTAAACAGGGGATACAACATTACTGCAATCAGCACCGCCCCCAGCAGATACAGCGCTATTCCTCCCGCTCCGTCCTTTAAAATCCGGAACAGGAAACCTGTCACGGTTATCAGCACTACAAGGCCGTTTGGAATTTTCCCGGTACGATAGTCAAAACCACAGGCAGCCGTCAGCAAAAGACACAAAACTGCCAACACATCATCTCCTTTGTACTTTCATTATTTTCAGTGATTTTCGAGGTGAAACTTTCCTCAAAGAAGAAATCAGGTAATTACCGAACAGTCCGACCGTCTGACTGTAAGTACATTATAAACGCCAAATATCTCCTTGGCAAGATATAAAATACAAAAATACGATTTTTGTTAATAATCTACAAAAGCTTGTAAAGTCCAAGCCCATAAAGAGCCGCAATCCCGGGAATGCCAAGGATTCCGGATGTCAAAACAGTTGCCCCGTTAATCCCCACCCCCAGAGAAATCCCTGCCGCCGCCAGTGCCGCATTGATAAAGTACATTGCAATGACCCCAAATATACTGCGCAGAATTACATTTAGAATCCATTCCTTTTTCATAACGATACCCCGCCGCGTGCTTCAGCACGCCTGTCAATCATTCTTTAATAGGCTGTCTTCAAGCCTGGTACATCCTATGTCACTTTCCCCGATATTATTACCCTTTCTCTCGTCTTTTTCATTCGGGACTTTTTTTGAATTCTGGAATATTTTTCAAATTTTATGATTATAATTGTAACAAATATAAGAAAGGAAAGATTTGCCATGAAAATGTATTTCAGCCAAAAAGCAAACACCGTTCAGACTGTGGAAGAAGATCTCACCCCCATATCCCTGAAGGAGTCCATAGAAAAAACCCACAGGGCGCTTGACATCGCCTATGCGGGTTTTAACAACGCTACCGATACGGATCTGATCGACAGCTACATTTATGAAATAAATTCTCTTCAAAAAAAGTACAAACATCTCTCGGACCTGGCGGCCCTGGAAGCCCCCTCAGATCAGGAGGCATCACGCGTACATTCCCCGATTCGTTCCCTGGTCAGCCATGTCTTCGGTTAAAGAGTTCCTGCCATAGGTCAGACCTGCATAAACTGCCTGGGAATTGCCCATCACCGCCCCGGCACTGTTCTGCCCTGCAATCTGCTCATAGGCATCCCTCAGAGGGACAATCATGCGTTCAATCTCCTCCAATGGCAGAGCTTTCTGCCCGCTTTCCGCCGCCGCCAGCCGTCTGATGCAGAACCCATAAAGGCTAAGCAGTGCCGGTGCCGGATCATACCGCAGATTCAGGGAGTGCATCAGCTCGCTGACACATCCCCTTGCCCTGTGGATTGCTGTACGGCACTCCGTTTTGTCCTTCTGCTCCAGCGCCTTCTTTGCGTCCCTTACATAGCAGAGCAGCATTTCGTATAAAATTACCACCATCTGTGTGGAGTTCGCCTGCGATATTCTCAAGGTAAAATCCTGTTTTTCCACACTTGTCATATAATACCGCCGTCCCCTTTCCCCAATCGTTCATTCCCTATTGCAGCAGCTGCAGTACCTGTGAGGGTCTCTCATTGGCCTGGGCCAGCATGGACGTACCTGCCTGGGTCAATACCTGGTATGTGGTATACTTGGTCATTTCCTCTGCCATATCTACATCCATGATTCTGGAGTAGGCGCCTGTCATATTCTCCGAGGTTATGTCCAGACTATTGACTGTGGATTCCAGCCTGTTCTGGTAGGCCCCCAGGATACCCCTCACTTTTGAGACATACTTCACCGCGCCGTCAATATCCTCTATCCCCTTTAAAGCACCTTCTTTCGTGGACACGTCGAGATTCTCTATGCCCATATCCCGCAGAGAAATAGTGGGAATCTCCACCGGCAGGACCTGCCCCTCATTGGAACCGATCTGCAGCCTCATGGAGCCGATACCCGTAGCGTCTATCCGCAGTGATACGGCATTATTGTTCTCATCCATGGGTGTATATACAAGCTGCTCCCCGGGATCCAGATCTTCAAATTTCTTTTGCACATTTATACTGGGGTTCGCTTCTTTATCCTGATTGAGTCTGGACAGGTCCAATGTCATCTCAAAGCTGTTGGGCCCGGAAATCGTCAGCAGATTGTCCTTTGTCATCCTCGCCGTATATCCCTCAGGAAAACTGCCGTTGGTAACCAGAGGATCCGGCGGATCCGGATTCCCCGGATCCACCCTGACAATGTAATCCCCGCTCCAAATGTCTTCCTCTACCACATTCCCCGCTTCATCCAGGGTAGGAAGACCTTTTTCATCCAATACAGGGGATTTCACCATCTCCTTCTCCAGGGTGATCTTGCTGATATAATAATCCTTCGTCGGAACCTCCTTGGTATACCCGGCCACTTTTACATTTGTATCTCCATAGACATAGCCCTTCAGTCCGAACTCGCCGTTGAGCAGCTTCTGATTATTGAATTCCAGGGATTCGGACACACGGGTGATCTCTTCCTTCAACTGTGAAACCTCGTCCTGAACGGTTGCCCTGTCACTTTCCGACATGGTGCCGTTGGCGGACTTGATTGCCAGCTCGTTCATGCGCTGAAGCATTTCGCTGATTTCGGACATGGCACCGTCTGCCGTCTCAATCACGGAAATTCCGTCATTTGCATTGTCCCTGGCCTGGGACAGCCCTTCAATCTGTGCGTTCATTCTCTTTGCCATAGCCAATCCTGCAGGGTTATCCTTGGCATGGTTGATCTTTAAGCCCGATGACAGTCTTTCCAGAGACTGTGCCAGAAGATTGTCATTATTTGCCAGTGCGTTATTGGAGAGCATGGCGGAAACATTGTAATTAATTCGCATTGATAACTCCTTCCTGTCCTGCGGTTCCTTCTTTTTCCATCTGTACGGCATGTAAAAAAACCTTTGCCACACGATACAGCTCCGCGTTTTCTGTTCCGGCTTCCGTGCCAACTCCGACTGCTGCCGGGAATCGGACATCTGTCGTCACCACGCTGACATCCCCGATCTCCCAGCTCTCACCGGCTTCCTCTTTAAAAATATCGGCTATCTTTTCCGTTTTCATTACCTCATTCCGGTTTTCATTTTTTAACATGCCGTTCAGGGTACCGCCTTCCAGTTGAAAAGTCGCCCGTATTCCTGTCTCCTCTCCTGACTTCATGCGGATTTCCACCATACCGGCTCCGCCTTCGCTTCTGTCAAAGGTCAGACGCACTCTGGTCATTCTGCCGCCGATTTCCAGCGGAAGGAAAAATTCCTGCCGCCCGGCCAGCGTGCCGGCCAGGGTAAGCTGCTTGTGGACCAGCTGCATGCGGCGTACATCCAGGCTGCCCTGTACCGCTCCGAAAGTAGCCTCCTTTGCACTGTTTATAGACCTGACAATCATGTCATTATATTCTTCTGCAAACTCTTCCGGCCTGTCAAGAAGCTCCCACAGCTCCGTTCCTCGTTCCTCTTTATCCTCCTCCGCAAACAGATTGTCCTCCTCAAGCAATGCCGCAGCCGTCAGCAGATTGTCCGCACCTGCGGGAATTTCTCCCCGCTGCAGCATGGCAGTGCATTCCTGGTCCGCCGTTGTCACTGCCTGACGGTACTGCTCCAGCTGCTCCCGGTTGTATGCCGTCTCTGCCTCCTCGCTATACGACACATCTGTCACAGCCTTTTCCACGTTCCGGGTAAAGGCCTTCGCAATCTGTCCGGAAATGCTTTCCCCTTTCCGAATCCGTTCCGCCACGGCCCCCATCTCATCTCCAACCTTTGCGTCCAGGGATCTGCACTTCCCGCTGCGGACGGCGCTGAGCAGATTTCCGAAATGAAGCTCCGCCTGGGCATTTACCAAAGCTCCCACAGCGGCTCCGTCCGTCTTCTCCACCTGCCTCAGCAAACGGTAAATACCGATATAGCTCTCCCGCTCTTCGGGGGTGACTTCATGGTTTCGCTCCAGGCCGTAGAGGAAACGGCTGTAACTCTCCGCCTCCTGGTCGTAGTCCTCCGGCAGCTCTTTAAAATACTGCTCCAGCTCGTCAAAGGTCTTTTCCAGGGGATTAACTCCGTCCCGAATCATTTTCAGCGTCGCCGCCGGTGTCAGCTTCTCCACCACGGTCTGCACCACCCGGTCGGCTTCCCTTACCTTATCCAAATTTTCCAGATTCATCTCCATGCGGTTATAACCCAGGATCCGCACCGCCCGACGATTCTCCTCCGTAAGCTCCTGTCCCAGATCCTCCAGAATATCATCCACATTGGCAAAGGCCTTCCTGATACTGTCTCCAAGATCTCTTCGCGGCTCCGTCATCAGTGCCTCATAGCTTTCGCCTGCTTTTCTGTAGGTATCCTGCAGCGCCGTGCCTTCTCTGTGGAAATTCTCCAGAGTCTCCGTACTCTGCCCCTGAGCAAAAGTACCCACCACGTCTGCCGGCAGCCCCGGAATCTCCCGGATCACCCCTTCGGCATTGTGAAAGCTCCTGTACTTCTCCACGCTTTCGGCATCTCCGGGGAAATACTGCTCCGCCAGTTGTGCCTCTGCCTGCCTCAGCGCTTCCACCAGCTTCTCCATGGGTGCCGTATCAATGGAAAATCCGCTTTTCAGCAGCTTTACATTCACCTCCGCCGTCATACGCAGACGGATCTCCTCCAACTGTCTTCTGGCAGTAATGTCTCCGGCGTATTTTTCCCAGGTTTCCTCATTCCGATAATAAGCCTCCATACGGACGGCCTTCTCATACAGAGTTTCCGCTTCTCCGGAAAGACATCCGCAGACAGGATCCTTTCCGTCAGCCACCGCTTCCGCGGCCGCCTCCGCAAAGCGCTCCGGGGTTACGGGCATTTCCAGATTCTTTATTTCCTCCAGGCGCTCCAGATTCTCTCCCGTCAGCGGCAGCCCGTTATCTAAAAGCCAGGCGGCATCCCTGCGGCTTTCCTCATTGACCTGCCGTCCTGAGCCCGCAATAATGTTGTCTATCTGCCGGGCAAGCCCGTCCTCCGAACCTGCCTTCTCCTGCCCGCCCTGGACTCCCGCTGTCTTCCGGTCTGCGCCGACGTCCCCCGGCAGAGCAGCGTTTACTGCGTAATAGCCCTGCACATCCTCCGCAAAGTACGCGGGAATATTTCCGCTCCCGCCGGCAGCCCCGCTGTTCTCAGCCACATAGAGATTCCAAATCTCGCTGTCCATCCCGTTATCAATCAAATATCTGGTGCTTCCCTGGTCCGGGGCCTGAAGCTGTGAGGCCATGGCCCATGCCGCCGCCACTCTTTCCAGGTTTTCCTCCGTCAACGGAAGATCCGCCTCCCGGAAGCTCTTACTCACCGCTTCCGCCAGCCCCTGGCTTCCCAAGGCTGCCGCCAGGGTCTCCATGTCTATATCGTCGGTATAGCCCGCCACACTCTTGCCTGAACGCACCAGCTCCGCTTTGATCTTGTCCACGATGGTGACGGTCTCCTCGGGATTCATATTACCGAAATCAAAGCCTTCTTCCTTGGCTTTGGCATAATCCTCCTCCGACAATGTATGTGACATAACCGTCATATAGTCCTGACTGATTCCCACATCCGCATTCCCGGCCTCCTGTTGAAGCTCGATCAGGCTCTTGCCCTTTTCCGGCGTATTTGCCGGCAGACCGCCCCGATTCCATCCCGGCGCATAGATACCGCCCTCGGACACTGCTCCCCAGGCGGGACAGCCCTTTGCGGAAGAAGCCCTCTGCTCTCTTCCGTTAATCCCCAGGCTCTCCGTATGCTGATTCTGAGCCCCGCTCATTGACTGCTGCTGAAATGATATTTTCAAAATGTTCTCTCCTATCGCCTGACGGCAGAAATGATTGCTTCTTTCTTTATTTCGGTCAGGAAGGGAAGTTTCTTAATACACAAATTTCATCCCCACTCCGGCCGATTCGGAATCGGCTCCTGCTGCCCGGAACAGAAATTTTTGTTTCTTTCCGAATAATATGAATTATAGAATAGAAAAGCCTGACAGGCATCTGTCAGGCTTTTTTATCCTTAAAATGTAAATACCGCCGCGCCGTAGGGAGGCAGATCCAGAGACAGCGAATACTTCTGATTACACAGAGGCTCCTTTTCCGCCGCAATTTCTCCGGGAATTTCGTTGCCCCAGCCGCCGAAGCGTTCCTCGTCACTGTTTAAGATCAGCTTATACTTTTTATTCTTCGGAACCGCCACCCGGTACCCTTCCCGCTTTACCGGCGTCATATTCAGGACAAACAACAGGCTGTTCCTTCCTCTGGAAGACCTTCTTACAAAGGAATACACGCTGTTCTCCGCATCGTCCGCATTCATCCACTCAAACCCGGCCCAGGTATCATCCAGCTCGTAAGCCGCCGGATATTTTCTGTAAATCGCCAGCAGCTCCTTCACGTAATCATGAAGCCCTTTATTATTCTTCTCACCGAGAAGGAACCAGTCCAGCTCCCTCGCCTCGCTCCATTCCCTCTCCTGGCCGAAATCCTGTCCCATGAACAGCAGCTTCTTACCGGCATGCCCGAACATATAGGCATAACCCACCCGCAGATTCGCATATTTATCCACCTGGTAGCCCGGCATCTTATTCACCATGGAGCATTTCAGATGCACTACCTCGTCATGGGACAGAGGCAGGATATACTTTTCGCTCTCGTTATAGCTCATGGCAAAGGTCATCCCGTAATGATCGCCCTTGCGGTAAATAGGATCCAGCTTCATATACTCGCAGAAATCGTGCATCCAGCCCATGTTCCATTTAAACGCAAAGCCAAGGCCCTCACCGCCGATGTCCCCGGTGACATTGGGCCAGGCAGTGGATTCCTCCGCAATGGTCAGGAATCCGGGATAGCTTCCCCTGACCACGGAATTCATATGCTTGAAAAATTCAATGGCTGCAAGGTTCTCATGGCCGCCGTACTTATTGGGCACCCACTGGCCCGCCTGCTTTCCGTAATCCAGATACAGCATGGAAGCCACCGCGTCCACCCGGATACCGTCCACATGAAACTCCCTCAGCCAGAACAACACGTTGGCAATCAGGAAATTCTTAACCTCCGGCTTCTCGTAATTAAATATCTTGGTGCCCCAGTCCGGATGCTCGCCCAGGCGGGGATCGGGATGTTCAAAAATGCACTGCCCGTCAAACTGCCCCAGCCCATGGGCATCGGTGGCAAAATGAGCCGGCACCCAGTCCAGAATGACGCCCACTCCCGCCTTATGAAGCTGGTTTACCAGATACATAAAGTCTTTAGGCGTGCCATAGCGGGAAGTAGGAGCATAATACCCTGTTACCTGGTATCCCCAGGAGCCGTCGAAGGGAAATTCCGCAATGCCCATCAGCTCCACATGCGTATATTTCATTTCTTTTAAATATTCCACGATTCTGTCGGCGAACTGGCGATAATTGTAGAAGCCCTCCTCCGTTCCGTCAGGATGCTTCATAAAGGATCCGATATGGCACTCATAAATTGCCATGGGTTCCCTGTTCATATCTTTCTGATCCCGCTGCTCCAGCCAAGCTGCATCCTTCCACTCAAAGCCGGTAAGATCTGCCACAATAGACGCGGTTCCCGGCCGATACTCCGCCTGGTTTGCAAAGGGATCTGCCTTGTAAAGCTTCCTGCCGTCCTTGGCAAGAATAAGAAACTTATACATATCCCCTACCGCAGCCTCCGGAATAAAGAGCCCCCAGATTCCCACCGGTCCCAGCTTTTCCATGGGATGGGATTCCTCATTCCACTGATTAAAGGAGCCGATCACATGAACCGCCTCGGCATTTGGCGCCCATACACCGAAGTAAATGCCCTCTGCCCCCTTTTCCACAGAGCGGTGCGCCCCCAGCTTTTTATAAATGTCATAATGAGTGCCCTGTGAAAACAAATACTGGTCAGCCTCCGATATAAAGACCTTTTCTACCCCTTTTGTCATACCTGATCCTCCGTTATTCAAAATCCTTTTCCGTCAGAATAATCATGTCCTCTTCATCATACCTCCTCGCAAACAGAATGTCAAAGAAATGTCCCAATGTTTTTCTATTGACATGGCGGATGGCATCGTCCACAATTTCCTTAACTTCCATGACAGTTACCACATGATCCAGCGTCTGCCTCTCTTCAATTCTGGTATGCAGGGCAAGAATGCCCAGGTCGTCAATGGAGTATTCCAGCTCTCGGGCATACTGCCTTCCGAAGGCTACCAGCGAATCATTGCTCATGGCTTCAACGTCCATTCTGGCCGTAAAGCTCTCCCCCAGCTTTGGATATGTCTCCAGAAATTTATCAACAGCCTTCCTGGTATCCTCCATAAATACAATGATGCCGAAATTTTCTTTTTGCAGTGACCTTTGCAGCGCTTCCGCAGCCGGCGCTTCCAGATCAGAGACCTTCTGAATAATCAGTGCACCACCGTTGAGGCGTTCCAGGGTCTCCGCCACATTTTTCGTATTCAGGCCCTGGCCCGATATTTTGGCAATCTTTCCCGAGAAATTACTGTCCGTCATCTGAATCTCACGAATCATGTTTTTCGCCAGGGACAAAGTATCCATCCCCCGCTCGCCGGTTATAATCACATTTCCGGTGTAGGCCGCCATGCTGATACTGTCAATTGCCTTTACCAGCCTTTCCCTGCCGGAACGGCTTTGTATGAAAGGCGCATAAAGCTCCTTCTCGTCGCGGGTAAGGGTTCTTGCTCCGGATACCTTTTTCTCTCCCTTGCCGTCCGGCCCGGTATGGCCGTCCGCCTCTACGTCTTCCGCCCCGGAGGGTTCTTCCTCAGGTATCTCTTCCCCGCCTGCTTCTTCCTCCCCGTCGCCTTCCGCTTCGGAATACGCTTCCTCTTCGATGCCTTCCCCTCCGTCACCTTCCTCTTCGGAATATGCTTCTGCCTCTACGTCTTCCGCCTCGGAGGGTTCTTCCTCAGGTATCTCTTCCCCGCCTGCTTCTTCCTCCCCGTCGCCTTCCGCTTCGGAATACGCTTCCTCTTCGATGCCTTCCCCTCCGTCACCTTCCTCTTCGGAATATGCTTCTGCCTCTACGTCTTCCGCCTCGGAGGGTTCTTCCTCAGGTATCTCTTCCCCGCCTGCTTCTTCCTCTCCGTACGTCTCAAAGTCAATCGGCTCTTCTTCGGTCAGCTCTTCTTCCACCGGCCCGGCCTCTGCCGACTCGTTTTCCAGCTGCTCCAGCAGGCCGTCTTTAACGGATTTTTCAAACTCGGTAAACATATCTCCGGTCTGCTCCAGAACATGCCGCCGCATTTCCTCCTGCTGCTTTTCTTTATTCTCCTGCTTCAGTTTCTCCCATTCATCCAATATGTCATCAAAATTCATCTGCCCGGTAATCTGCTTTTCAATGGTTTCATTTTCGGGCACCACCAGGCTGATCTGCCCGTCAGACTCCTGGGAGAGTACCCCCGCCAGCTCCCTGGGCGGCTGTGCCGTCAATACCTGTTCCACCTTTTGTCCCAGATTTTCCATCCGCATCTGATCCATCACAATCTTAGCGGTCTCATCGGCATGAAGCTCCTCCATTCCCTCCGGCACCGGTTTGCCGGAAGCCGCATCCTCCACCGTTTCTTCCCCGTCCGCAGCCTGTTCCTGTAACGGCTCCTCCGACACAAAAGTCTCCGCTGCCCCTGGGTTTCCCCGGTCAAAGGGCTCTTCCTTCCGGATATTGCCCAGTTCTCCCGTCTCGCCGAAAAATACCTCCGTTCCCTCCATAATTTCCTTCTCAGGCTCAAGGTCGTCTTCATCCACCTCGTCTATTTCCGGAAGATCCAGGCTTTCCGTATCAGAGTCCAGCAAAGGCGCAATAATGGATCGGGTAATTTCATCCGACTGCGCTTTGTTGTCCGCCAGAACCTCCTGCAGCCCGGCAGCAATCTCGGCCTGCAGATTGATGGTATTATAAGCACCCATGTCCAGCGTCTTCACCTGTATATCCATTTCCTCAGGTTCGGACTGCCGGGGCATATCATAAGCAGTCTCCCCGGGCATTGGAGCCGGTCCGGACAACACCCAGTCCGTCCTGGTGTCCCCGGAAACTTCCCAGCCGTTCCCGGCTGTCTCCTGTTCATTCCAGCCCGGGTACCCCGCATCACCTGCCTGATTGACATCCGCCGCCTGCTCTGCACTGCCCGCTTCCGGCCAATTTCCCAAGTCCGAACCGGCATTCCAGGAGGAGTTGTCCCAGCCGCTCTGCGCCGCCTCCTGTGGGGCTTCTCCCCAGCCGCTCTGCGCCGCCTCCTGTGGGGCTTCTCCCCAGCCGCTCTGCGCCGCCCCCTGCGGGGCTTCTCCCCAGCCGCTCTGCGCCGCCCCCTGCGGGGCTTCTCCCCAGCCGCTCTGCGCCGTCTCCTGCGGGGCTTCCCCCCAGCCGCTCTGCGCCGTCTCCTGTGAGGCTTCCCCCCAGCCGCTCTGTGCCGCCTCCTGTGAGGCTTCCCCCCAGTCAGACTGCTCCTCTGCCGCCACAGTTTTTTCCACGGGGTCAAATCGATGGTCATATTTCTCCTGCTGGCCTGCACTCAAAGGCTGATGGAGCATTTTCAGCTCCATCGCTTTAATCACATATTTTCCCTCTCCAAACCACAGAATCAGCTCATCACATTCCTCTACACACCGTGTAGCCAGGCCCACCCTGTGGTACAGGTATGCCAGCTCATAAGCCCACTTTTCCCTGTAATCCCTCTTTTTCAGCTCCTCCAGCACGCTGATGCGTTCCTCCAGGCTGACGTCCTGAGCCTCATAAAGCTTATACTGGAGAATATAGCGCCCGGAATCCTTCGGCGCGACCTGTACAAACTCCTTATAATAATTCACCGCCTGTACGAATTCTTCCGTCTTAATGCAGAGTTCGCAAAGGGAATAACAAATCGTCTTTCCCCCGGGTCTTCGCTCATATGCCAGCAGCAGCATGTTCTTGGCATCCTCGTAACGCCTGTTTATTTTGTACAGATCACTGATGGTACAAAGCATCATTACGCTCTTGACCCTGCGCCAGTCAACGGTATCCGCGATTTCCGCCGCCTGCTGGTACTCTCCGGCGGCTATCAGCTCCTTTATTTCATCTGCCCTTATTTTATACTCATATTTATCCAAGGTATCTCTCCCCAATTCGATGTACTGCCTCATTCCTGTCTCGCCCAAGGATCTGTCTGCGAATTAGCAAAGCAGCACGCTGAACACTTGCGTATACTTCCCCACTATTTTGTTAAGTGTACCATAGATATAGTGCACATGTCAAAGAAAAAAGCCAAAAAAAATACAATATCTAGTGTCACGGAAATCCCCGGAAACGCCGGACAGCTCCCTTGCTTTTTCATTTCCGCGCATGATATAATGATGCAGCCGAAGGCCTTTCACGGCCTTGGTAAGCTTTCTTCTCATCCTGGCCCGCGACGGGGCAGCATATACCTGCCCTCCTCCATCTCGCAGAACGCTGCGGCGGAGGATGAGATCGACGGGAACAGGGGCAACAGCTGTATCGGGCCGGCAGGACTGAAAGAAAAGGTTCCGGGCACAATACTACGGAGGACTGGCTGCCCTACCGTCAGTCCGGTAAACCGGATGCAGCTTTGCAAAAAGGAGGACCCTCATCAATGGCAAAACTCTTGATCGCAGATGATGACAAAGCTCTTGTCACCATGCTCCGAACTCATTTTGAAATGAAACGGTTCGAAATTCTGACCGCCGAAGACGGCGGGGAGGCATTGGAAAAATTAAAATATCAGCCGGACCTTATTCTTCTGGACATTAATATGCCCCGGATGGACGGCCTCTCGCTATGCCGGCTCATACGGAACAAAATATCCTGTCCCATCCTGTTTCTGACGGCAAAGGCGGAAGAGGATGACCGGGTGGACGGACTGCTTTCGGGCGGCGACGACTATATCACCAAGCCCTTCAGCCTGAAGGAGCTGGATGCCCGGATCACTGCCCATCTGATGCGGGAACAGCGGCGCAGCCTCCCGTCAAGCTGTCTTTTCCGGGACGGGCTTATCATTGATTACGCAGCCAAAACCGTGCAGATTGCCGGCAGCTACACGGAGTTTACCAGGGCGGAATATGGAATCATTGAGTTTCTGTCCTTGAATCCGGGAATCGTGTTTGACAGGGATCGAATCTATGAGAAGGTCTGCGGCTATGATGCCGAAGGCGACAGTCGTGTCATAACGGAACTGATCCGCAGAATCCGAAAAAAATTTCAGGCATTTACGGACACAGAGTATATTGAAACCGTGTGGGGGATGGGATACCGATGGGCAAAATAATTCAAAACCTTACTGTCAGAAAAACGATTCTTCTCTATTTAATGCTCAGCCTGGTCTGCAGCTATGTTTTGTCCGTCTATATTTCCGCGCTGGCCCGGCATACACAGGCAGCCGTCTGGCGGAATTATACTGACTCGGATAATTATCCCGGACGGGAGCACTCCGAATATGCGGAAAACCGGCTGACACCCGGCACTTACGACGAGATAAGGCCCGCCTACTACGAAATGACCCCTGCCCACCGCCGTATAGACGATGTCTGCGACTTTTTGCAGACCTATACTGTACTGATCCTGTCCATAGCCGGAAGCTGTGCGTCTGTCTTCCTGTTTTACCGAAATAAATTGAAGTACCCTCTTTTGGAGCTGACACAGGCCTCCCGGAATATCTCTCAAAACAATCTGATGTTTCACATTGTATACGAAAACAAGGACGAAATGGGACAGCTATGCCGGGAATTCGAACGGATGCGGGCACAGCTTGTGGAAAATAATATCCGCCTGTGGCGAAGCCTTGACGAAGAGCGGGCTCTTCGAGCCGCCATCTCCCACGACATCCGCTCCCCCCTGTCCGTCCTGAAGGGATACCACGAAATGCTGTCGGACTACCTTCCCGGTGAAGCCATCAGCATGGAAAAGGCCATGGAAATGCTGTCGGAATGTGGAAAACAGCTTGAGCGCATGGACAGATTCGTGGAGACCATGCAAAAACTGAACAGTCTGGAACGGCGGGAGCTGTATCCTGAAGAACTTTCCACAGGGCAGCTGCAGGCGGAGCTTTCTGCGGAAATCAGCATTTTGGAAAAGGAAGCCGGGAAAAAAATACTGCTCCGCAACGTCACCCCGGACGAATCCTTTCGGGGAGATCAGGAAATCATATTAGAAGTCACGGAAAATCTGCTGTCCAACGCCCTTCGTTATGCCAGGGAAACAGTGGAAATCACCCTCGACCTCAGGGCGGACGAATGCCGGATCCGCATCACCGATGACGGCTGCGGATTTTCCGATTCCACTGCCAAAGCTGCGAAGGCCTGTTCCCCGCAGAACCCGCAAAACACCAGAGACAGCCTGAATCACTCGGGGCTGGGCATGTATATCAGCAGACTGTACTGTGAAAAGCACGGCGGCAGGCTTCTGACGGAGAATATGCAGCAGGGCGGTGCCGCGGTAACCGCCGTATTTGGCCGGATTGTGTAAGCAGTCCGGTTTTTTTGATTTTATACCGTCTTGTTGTCTTTTTATTGTGATTTGTCCGGTACTTTGTATTGATGACGACTTTCGCTTACAATTTTCTGATTACCGGAGATAATACAGAAGGAGGCAAAACATGCTTGCCATTTTTAAAAGAGAAGTCACAAACTATTTAAAGCGCCCCCTGTTCTGGCTGGGAATCGCAGCCGTGATCCTGGGCATTTATCTGCATCTGGATTTCTACCTGCAGATTCATTTTCTCTCCCCGGGGGAGCAGATTGTCAACAATTACCCCGAGACCATCCATGCGGGAGAGACCTGGGAGGGCTATATCCCCACACCCCCGGAGGAACGCCGATCCTTATGGGAAGCATCCGTAGAGGAAACCTTTGTCTCGGTTTTCGGAATGAACAGCGCCGAAGCGGAAGCTGCCGTAAAGGAAACAGAGCATCTAAGCATCTATGACGCTGTTTCGTATCTTGAAGAAAACCACCCTATTTACGGGCTGGCTTCGACCTATGAGAGGACAAAATACCGAAAGGGAACCAGCGGGGAAATCAATGCCTATCTTGAGCAGGTTCTCTCCGAAAAGCCCTTTTCCTATTATTTTTCCAGAATATTTGCGGACTTCACAGGGCTGTATATGGGCTTCTTCGCCACCCTTATGCTGGCCGCTCTGTTTATGCAGGATACGAGGAATTACACCTATGAGCTTCTTCATACCAAGCCTGTCACCGCCGAAGGCTATGTACTGGGAAAAGCCCTGGGCGGATTTTCCGCCTGCCTGACTACGCTGGCTGTCCTGAACCTGGTGTTTTGGGCAGTCTGCCTGATTTCCACCCGGGATCAGGGCTTCGAAGTACACCTGCTTGATTTTGTCAGGGCTACCTGCCTGTACATTCTGCCCAATATGCTTCTGATTGTATGCACTTATGTTCTGGTTTCCCTGCTGTTTAAAAACCCTCTTCCCGGAGTGCCGCTTTTGCTGCTTCTGATTGTATATTCCAATATGGGCGGCAGGAACGCCTTTGGGGTAAGCGGTTATTACGGCAGGCCTCTGGCCATTATGGTACGGTTTTCCGGACAGCTTTTCGATACGTCGGAGCCGCCCATGGTGCTGCTCAATCAAAGCTTTCTGTTGGCGGCATCTGCTGTTATTTTGGTGCTTTCGATACAGATTTGGAAACGGAGGCGGATTTAAGGCTGCCGGAGTGAAATCTGACATTTTCTCGCTTTTTCAGCATAAAACGCTTTGAAATGGAGGAAATAGGAAATGATGAAAGAAGTCAAAATTTCCCTGCCCTTTTATAAAGCTGCCAGCGCCTTGCTCTTCATCGTTATTTTAAGCCTGATCCGGGGCGTATCGGTGAGCTGTGAAATCGGAACCGCCATGGAGCCTGCCCTGGCAATTCTGGTGTCGGCGTTCTGCGCGGATACTTACGTGCTGGAGATTACCGGCAGGCGCTCCGAAGTCTGGCGCCTGTATCCGATGAAACATAAGCTCTGTTCCCTGGGCGCACGTCTGCTGATTCAGCAGGGCTTTCTCCTCTTGCTGGCGGCGGCAGGATATTGCCTGTTCTTTCTCTTTCAACGGCCCCGCCTGTTCAGCCTCATGCAGCCGGCGGCCGGAAGCGAAATCAGGCAGTTTCTTATTTTTCTGGGAGCAATGGCGGTGACAATCGCATTCTGGTCCGTGCTTTCAAATACCATTGCCTGCATCTTCCGCAGCCTGTGGTTCGGAATCGGCGGCTGCCTGCTCCTGTGGCTTCTGGCAACTTCCTCCTTTGCAAGGAAGCTTCTGGACACCCGGAATGTTTTTTCCTATACCTATCGAAACATTGCAGACGCCGGGGACTTCGGCTGGCTTGCGGGGAAGGGCCTCTGTATCGCCCTCTGCGTCGTAATGCTTCTGCTCCTGCCGGCCCTGATAAAGAAAAGAGGATACTATAGTAAGAAGTCATATTTTCAATCGGAAAAGAGGTAATTTATGAGTATTCAAATGAATGACCTGACTGTCACCTTTCGAAACAACGTAACTGCCATCGACCACGCCAGCCTGGAAATCCCGGAGGGCATCTTCGGCCTGCTGGGGGAAAACGGCGCGGGAAAAACCACGCTGATGCGGGTGCTGACTACTACCCTTGCTCCTACAGGCGGCACGGTAACCATGAATGGCCTCCTGTACCACGAGAAAAATTATGAAAAGATACAGCGGCTGATCGGCTATCTGCCCCAGGAAATCGACCTCTATCCGGGCCTGACCGTACAGGAATGCCTGGAATATATGGGGGCCCTGGCAGGCGTCCCCAAGGCTCTCTGCAGGGAGCGTATCGGGTATTATCTGGAAAAGACCGGTCTGACAGAGCACAGGAAAAAGAAAATGAAGCAGCTCTCCGGCGGCATGAAACGGCGAGTGGGACGACCCGGAATTTCTCATCATCGACGAACCCACCACCGGCCTGGATCCGGAGGAACGCATCCGAATCCGCAATCTGCTGGTGGATTTTTCGGAAAAACGCACCGTTTTATTTTCCACCCATGTGGTGGAAGATCTGGCTGCCACCTGCAATCAGCTTGCCGTAATGAAAAAAGGAAGCTTCCTGTACGCCGGCAGCGTACAGAATCTGCTGGA
>ERZ777011.1092-NODE-1092-length-32763-cov-4.528861_pt1 | contig 32763 bp, 37 predicted proteins | sample MGYA00374964_ERZ777011 | MGnify/ENA primary metagenome ERZ777011 (study PRJEB29310, sample SAMD00008975) | mouse gut metagenome | study: EMG produced TPA metagenomics assembly of the Metagenome analysis of fecal microbiota from mouse which was promoted...
ATACGACATTGGGCAGTGAAATGCTACAGAAGATTTCCAATATTATGGAGGATGGTATCTATAATTACAGCTATGATATTTGCAGGCATCATCATGAGCGCTGGGATGGAAGAGGATACCCGGACGGACTGAGTGGAGATGATATATCAATCTGGGCTCAGGTGGTATCTGTTGCGGATGTATATGATGCTCTTACCGCAGAACGGGTCTATAAGAAAGCATTTAGTCATGAAAAAGCTGTGGATATGATAAATAACGGAGAATGTGGTATGTTTAACCCAAAAGTGCTAAAGGCTTTCGAGAATGTGATCAAGAAGGCGGAAAAGAAACATTCGTCAGTGTAAGCATGAGCGTTATAATTCATTTTACTTGAAAAGAGGATGTTCGATGAATAAAAAGACAAACCAGTTTTTAAAAAGAAGTCTGATCGTACTATTGTCCGTATGTATTGTGGTATTTGTCTGCCTGACTCTGTTCATGACAAGAAAAACGGAGGACTCCGTCCGTGACATTACAGAAATCTATATGAAGGAAATGAATATCCAGATCCAGCAGAAGTTTAGTTCTATTATAGAACTGCGGCTGGAGCAGGTTGATGGCATCATTAACCGGACGCCGCCGGAATCTGCCAGCCATGATGAGGATATGGTAAAGGAACTGGAAAGCAGTGCGGAAATAAGGAATTTTACTTATCTGGCATTCATTGGAGAAGATGGCAGTATAGAGAAGCTTTATGGAGAAGATGTAGAGATTGATACCTGTGAATCAGCTCTGAAGGAATTGGAGGAGAGCGGAAACCTGGTAACCCGGGGGAAGGATTCAAAAGGAGATAATATGCTGATCCTGGGGAAGGAAGCAGCATATCCGATGAATGATGGAGATACCAGTACTGCTCTGATCGTGGGGATATCTATGGAATATCTGAATGAAGCACTGTTCCTGGATCGGGATGATACAATGGTTTATTCCCATATAATCGATAAAGATGGTGATTTTGTAATCCGGAACTTTGATGCATACCGGAATAATTATTATGATCGTATTCGGGGTGAATATGGTAAATTGAATGGAAAGACGCCGGAGGATTATGTGAATGAGATGCAGGCGGCGATCGCTGAGGGAAGAGATTACGCTACTCTGACGCTGGTAAATGGAAAGCGCCAGTATATATATTGTTCTTCCATTTCAGAACATTCCTCCTGGTATCTGATCACGGTCATGTCAGAATCGGCATTTAGCAGTTCACTTAATAAGCTGGACGGGATTCGCCTGGTTACCATGATCGGTTCATTAGCTCTGATTCTGATTACGGTGATCATCATATTTGTAAAATATTATGGTCTGACAAGAAGTCAGATTGCTGAATTGAATGAGGCAAGGCAGGAGGCGGATCGGGCGAATAAGGCAAAAAGCGATTTTCTGTCCAGCATGAGCCATGATATCCGCACACCAATGAATGCGATCGTGGGTATGACGGAGATCGCATTAAAAAATATCGGAGATTCTGTCCGGCTGGAAGATTGTCTGAGAAAAGTCAAATTGTCCAGCAAACAGCTTCTGGGTTTGATCAATGATATTCTGGATATGTCGAAGATTGAAAGCGGAAAGATGCACCTGAATATGAATCAGGTATCCCTGCGGGAGACCATGGAGGATATCGTGAATATCATTCAGCCGCAGATGAAGGCAAAGAACCTGCAGTTTGATATCTTTATCCAGCAGATCATGGTAGAAGAAGTACGTTGTGACAGTGTACGACTGAATCAGGTGTTGTTGAATATTTTGTCGAATGCCATTAAGTTCACACCGGAAGGCGGCGTGATCGATATCTATCTGAATCAGGAATCGTCTCCGAAAGGGGATGATTATGTGCGTACCTGTTTCCGGGTAAAGGATACCGGAATCGGAATGTCAGAAGAATTTCAGAAAAAGATATGGAGCTCCTTTGAGCGGGAGGACCGGGAACAGGTTCAGCATATTACAGGCTCCGGGCTGGGAATGGCAATCGTAAAGCAGATTGTTGAGATCATGGGAGGAACCATTGAATTACAGAGTGCATTGGGAGAAGGAAGCGAGTTCCAGGTTGCTTTAGACTTAGAGCGGGCTGATGTAAAGGAAGAGGAGATGATCCTGCCTTCCTGGAATATGCTGGTAGTGGATGACAACGAACAGTTATGTCTCAGCGCCGCCATGAATCTTTCAGAGCTTGGTGTCAATGCAGAGTGGGCGCTGGATGGTAAACGGGCGGTAAAAATGGTACGGGAACGCCATGCGAGAGATGATGATTATGAGTTTGTTTTAATTGATTGGCGAATGCCGGAGATGAGCGGAATTGAGACCGTACATGCAATTCAGGAGGCTGTAGGAGAAGAAATACCGATCTTTTTGATTTCTGCTTATGACTGGGAGGATATTGAAGAAGAAGCCAAAGATGCAAAGATCAAAGGGTTTATTCCAAAGTCGTTATTTAAATCTACCCTGTATACCTGTCTGCGGGAGTATATAGAAGGAAAAGCGGAATCACCAAAGCAGGAGGAAAAGGAAGACATTGATTTTACCGGTAAGCGGATCCTTCTGGCAGAGGATATTGATATGAACTGGGAGATTGCCAACGAGATACTTACCTCTGTAGGGTTTCTGGTGGAACGGGCTGAGAATGGTAAGATCTGTGTGGAGAAATTCCAGGCTTCAGAAGAAAATTATTATGATCTGGTGTTAATGGATATCCGGATGCCGGTTATGACGGGTTATGATGCGGCTGTGGCGATCCGAGAGCTGGCCAGGCCGGATCACGATCTGCCGATCATTGCCATGACAGCAGATGCATTTACGGATGATATCCAGCGCTGTCTGGATTGTGGCATGAATGCCCATATTGCAAAGCCGATCAACATTAAGGAATTAATGGGATTATTACAGAAATATCTGGCTGCTTCCCAGGGAAAATGAATCAGATGGATGTAGTTTGATCCGGGTAATATGAATTGACATACATACCGATAGTATGATAATATGAACATACTATCGGTATGTTTTTGCATAAAAGCGTGTATTTTCATTTGGGAGGTGAGAAACAATGGCTAGAAACAAGCATCCGGAGGAGACGGTGAATCTTATATTGGACGTTGCATTCCGGCTGTTTATGGAACAGGGCTATGAGCATACGTCCATTCAGGATATCATTGATAATCTGGGAGGACTTAGTAAGGGTGCTATCTATCACCATTTTAAGTCCAAGGAGGAAATTCTTGTTGCAGTTACGGATCGAATGACTGCAGAGTCAAATCGACTGCTGGCAGAGATCCGGGATCGTTCAGGGATAAATGGCCGGGAAAAGCTAAAGATAATTTTTAAAGAGTCTATTTTTAGACCGGTACAGGATGATATATTCACTGTGGCGCCAAACTTAAGCAATAATCCCAGATTGCTATTTAGCATTTTTCGTGAGACAATTTATGAAGCGGCACCAAAGTATATTTTGCCGATCATAAAGGAAGGCGTTGCAGATGGCTCCATTCAAACGGAGTATCCGGCAGAATTGGCAGAGTTGATCATCCTGGCGGCGAATGTCTGGATGAATCCGATGATATTTGATGATTCTGTGGAGGAAGCCAATCGAAAGTTCATGGTGTTTCGACAGATGATGCAGGGATTTGGCCTGGATGTAATAGATGAGGAGATGCTGGACCGGCTGGGGGAGCTGGCAGAGATATATCAGAAAAACAGGTAATAGTTGATACCCGATCATAATATGAGAAACCCGCATTGCGCGTTTCTTATATTTATAATTTTTTACATACCGGCATGCGGTATTATATATGGAGGATTAAAATGAGCACAAGGACAAAATTGTTTTCAAAGGACTTTACACTGGTAGTGATCGGACAGATCATTTCATTATTCGGGAATGCTGTGATACGGTTTGCCCTGCCGCTGTATCTGCTGAATCAGACAGGTTCCTCAACGCTATATGGAATGGTTACCGGCTGTGCATTTATTCCATTTATCCTGCTGTCACCGGTTGGGGGCATTTTGGCAGATAAAGTAAACAAGAGAAATATTATGGTGGTACTGGACTTTATAACTGCTGCTGTTATTTTAAGCTTTTCCCTGCTTATGGACGGCCTGGATCTGGTGCTGTTGTTAACGGTTACATTGATGCTCTTATACGGTATTGCAGGTGCCTATCAGCCTGCAGTACAGGCAAGTGTACCATCTCTGGTAAGAGAGGATAATTTTATTCAGGCAAATGCAGTCATTAATATGATCAGCTCTCTTTCTTCACTTGCTGGGCCTGTACTTGGAGGAATATTATACAGTTCATATGGTTTAAAGCCGGTCCTGTGGGTCTGCGTGGCCTGCTTTCTGGCTTCGGCAATCATGGAGATTTTTATTCATATACCTTTTGCAAAAGCAGCATCAGAAAGCGGTATCTGGAATATGCTGAAAAATGATCTGAAGGACAGCATCCGCTTTATCAGAAAGGATAAGCCGGTCATCGGGAGGGTTCTTCTTGTAACCTGCGGGATCAATCTGTTTTTATCTGCGCTGATCCTGGTCGGCCTGCCTTATATGATAACAGAGGTGCTGTGCTTCGCGCCGGAGCAGGCAAATAAGCTGTATGGCTTTGCACAGGGAGTATTAGGGGCAGGCGGACTGGCAGGCGGTATCTGTACCGGTATATTTGCAAAACGGCTGACCCTTAAACGGGCTGGAAGCCTGATCGTCATTGCTGCAGTCTGTGTTCTGCCCATGGGTCTGTCGCTGATGGTAGGTTCATCTGCTCTTCTAAATTATATTGTCATGACGACAGGCTGCTTTTTGATCATGATATGCTCTACGATCTTTTCTGTACAGATGATGGCTTTTGTCCAGATAGAAACACCCCGGAATCTGATCGGCAAGGTAACAGCTCTGATCCTTACGGTTTCCATGTGTGCGCAGCCCCTTGGCAGTGCATTGTATGGTATCTTATTTGACATCTGCAAGGGGCTTGAGTTCTCTGTATTCTTATTTTCCAGTGCTGTATCGTTGGGAATCGCGATCGGGGCAAACCGGATCTTTTGGAAATTGCAAAATTCAGACAAATAAAACCAAATGTGTTATACTATGCCTTGAGGAGGGGCCCGCCAAAGCCGGGAGGAGTCCTGAGGTCGGACAGAAGCAAAATGAAGGAGCAGCAATATTATGATCATCTTTTATAGGGGTTATTTTCTCCTGTAATGGTATGAATCATTTTGTTTGAAGCATGATAATAACTGAGGATACAGAAGAAAGGAAGCGTGTTGTAATGAAGAATCCGGCAGCATTATTTAAATTAAAGGGATTATGGGAGCATTTTGTTCAGAATCATCCTAAATTTCCCAGATTTCTGGATGCATTGAAGAATTCCGGTATTGGTGAGGGCAGTGTAATTGAGATTCAGGTGACCCAGCCGGATGGCCAGGAGATGAAAACGAATATCAAAGTAAAGCAGTCTGATCTGGAACTGTTTGAGCAATTAAGAAACCTGCTGGGATGATTGTTCACGGGCTGTAGTCATTTCGACTGATATAAGCAGAAGTATTATAAGAAAACAATGAAAACCCCCGCTGACGAATGGCAAATGTGCGGGGGTTTTCTTTGCTTGGGGAGGTGTGAAAAATCTTTCAACACCTATTACTATAATTATGAATTGTGATGAATCTGTGTTCTTCATCTTAAAGAAAACTGTTTAAATCCTTACGAATATGAAGAAGAATCTTTCAGCCTTCCCATTGCTGTAAGGTGCTGACCAGAAGTGGCACAATCTGTTTTTTTCGTGAGACCACACCCGGAAGATAGCAGGTATTACCGGCCAGTTCAGTATGGAATGCCTCCTGGATCAACCGGTCTGCCTGTTCACCAAAGAGAAGCAGGTTGGAGGCTTCTTCTAATATATTAGTCATAACAAAGAAGATCATGTCGCATTTTGTGGTCTGATAGGAGACTTCTAAATAGGTATTGATCTTTACCTGCAGATCCTGAAGCTCCTGACGGTTCATGGAGCTGATCTGCCCCACGCCAAAGGTGATCTCTCCGACCTGAAAGGTTTTAAAATCCTGATAGAATATTTCCTCCGGGGATTTTCCGATCAGATCGCTGCCGGCAGCAAACATTTCCATGGCATAGGCTTCAATATCAATACCTGCAAGCGCGGATAACTGCCGGGCGGCAGATTCGTCCATCGGTGTACAGGTAGGAGAACGAAACATCAGGGTATCCGAAAGGATGGCGGAGCAGAGCAGTCCGGCAATCTGTTTGGGCGGCGTTACATTCTGTTCGGTATACATCTGGTAAATGATAGTTGCGGTACAGCCCACCGGCTGATTCCGGAAATAAACCGGATTAATGGTTTCCATGGAGCCGATGCGGTGATGGTCAATGATCTCCAGGATTTCTGCATTTTCAATTCCGGTTACCGCCTGGGAACGCTCGTTGTGGTCAACCAGGATCACCTGTTTCCGACGCATGGCAAGGAGATTCCGCCGGGAAACCATACCATAGTAATTGCCGACTGCATCCGTGATCGGAAAGTCCCGGTGCCGGAGCCTGGACATAGTTTCCTTTACGCTGTCCAGTGTGTCGTCTAACTGGAAGGTGATCAGATTGGAACGACGCATGAAGTATCGGATGGGAATGCACTGGTTGATCATCCGGGCAGCAGAATAGGTATCATAGTATGTGGTAATGATGTTACACTGGTGTTCTTCTGCAAGCCGGATAATGGATGGAGAAACCCTGGCATTCAGACAGACGATCAGACAGAAGGCTCCCTGTTCAATAGCCTCCCGCTGGGCTTCTTCCCGGTCTGCAACCAGAACCAGGTCATCCTCTTCAATACATGCCTCAATGATATCTACATTGGCCGCTGCGATCAATACCTTACCGTTAATAATGCGTGCATGGGGATTGCCACAGACCAGGGTTCCCTCCAGCACATCCAGTAAATTACTGATAGGGGTACGGGCAAGCGCAAGAATGTTGTTATCATATACGTCCATATAGGATTTGGCAATATCATTAATGGTAATCAGGCCTTCCAGCTTATTACGGTTTTGTATGATCGGAAGGGTTACCACATCATGCTCCTTCATCAGCTGCCAGGCAGTCCGGATCGATATGGTATCCGGTACTCCTTTCGTTTCCCGAAAATCAATGTCACGCATCTGAACATTGACGTCCTCCAGATATTCCGGCGGGGCGGCGCCGAAATAATTCAGGACAAAGTTTGTTTCGTTGTTGATATTTCCGGCCCGACGGGCAATATAATGACCGGGATGTTCAATATTTTTCAGATAAGCATAGGCTATTGCAGAACAGATGGAATCGGTATCCGGGTTCCTGTGGCCGATAATACTGATGGAGCGTTGTTCCATGTTACACCTCGTTTAATTTGTTATTTTACAGTGCTTCTATTCTAATGATGAGATACTTTACAATGTATTATACTGTGTTCCAGGTATAAGAACAACATATGTTTCAGAAAAACCTCCTGTATTTTCTATTGCTTGTATTTTCTTATCTCAGGTGCGATAATAACAGGTATCATATATATGTTTGAAAGGAGTCCCCAATGAATACACAGAAGCAGGCAGAGGAAAATGAGGCGCTGGCCGTCGAGCCGGTAGGCCGGTTATTGTTCCGGCTGGCGATACCGACCGTGGTGGCCCAACTGGTGAATCTGCTATATAACATAATCGACCGGATCTATGTGGGACATATTCCGGAGGTAGGGACGGAGGCTCTGGCAGGCTTAGGTGTTACCTTTCCGATCGTGATGCTGGTGGCAGCAGCCTCCAGTCTGGCAGGTATGGGTGGAGCATCCAGAGCAGCGATCTCCATGGGAAAGGGAGAGCATGATAAGGCAGAGAAATATCTGGGAAATGCGGCGCTGCTTCTGGTCTTGTTTTCTATTGTTCTCACGGTGGTATTTCTGATCACCAGAGATCCGATCCTGATGGTATTTGGTGCCAGTGAAGCGACTCTGCCATATGCCAGCAGTTATCTCGGGATCTACCTGCTTGGTACGGTTTTTGTTCAGATCGCATTGGGGTTAAATATGTTCATTACGAATCAGGGCTTCGCAAAAACCAGTATGGCGACGGTCTGTATTGGTGCTGTTCTGAACATCATCTTAGATCCGCTTTTTATCTTTGTCTTTGGGATGGAGGTGCGTGGGGCGGCACTGGCGACCATTATCAGCCAGGCGGTGTCGGCTGTCTGGGTGCTTAAGTTCTTAACCGGAAAGCGGACCGTATTGCGGTTAAAACTGTCCTGTATGCGGCCGGACCGGAGGATCATTGGTTCCACACTGCTCCTTGGAATTTCTCCTTTTATTATGCAGTCAACGGAAAGTCTGATACAGTTGATATTCAATACAGGGATGCAGACCTACGGGAACGATATGTATGTAGCGGTCATGTCCATTCTGTTCAGTGTAATGCAGGTGGTCTGGATGCCGATGCAGGGCTTTGCACAGGGAGCCCAGCCGATCATCAGCTATAATTACGGAGCGCAGAATATTGCCAGGGTGAAGAAGTGCTTTCGTCTGCTGTTTGTGATCTGTCTCGGCTTCTCTCTTTTCATTATTGCACTGGTAGAAGTATTCCCGGGTATGTTCATTGGAATGTTTACGGATGAAACGGAATTGATTCAGCTGGGGATACCGGCCCTTCGGGTCTTTATGCTTGGTATGTGTCTGATGGGAGCCCAGAGTGCCTGTCAGCAGACCTTCCTTGCATTAGGAGAATCTATGATCTCCATGTTCCTGGCCCTGCTGCGGAAGGTGATTCTTCTGATGCCTCTGGCGTTGCTCCTGCCGGTGATTACCGGATGGGGTGTCTGGGGATTGTTGATTGCAGAGCCGGTCAGCGATGTGATAGCAGTAAGCACGACGGTAACCATGTTTGCGATCCGGAGCCGGAAGATTCTGGCAGAGTAGGCGGGGATTTGTCTCGGTTTCTTTATCCGTTAGCGAAGAAGAAGTTGCCAGTGGCGATAATAATGGCGATGATAATGGCGATATAAACAAAGTGCTTTTCCTATTAGAAAAGGAGCCTGCTATTGCAGCGAAGAAGATAAGTGAGCGGCCTGGCATGAGTATCAGGAAGGTCTGGAAACGTTAAACGATGGTTTCCGGCCATACCTTCATTGGGCTTCCAGACCGATTGGCGGGCAGACAACGGATTCCTCCGAGATGATGTATTCATAATCCGTATCCAGATTCTCCGGGAAGAGAAGATATATGGTTTCATCCTCCCCCACGGCGTAATGACTGCAATACTCCGTATAGGCCAGGTTCTTCATGATATATAAGAATTCTGAAAGATGTGCAGCCTTAAGGCTTTTTAAATTATTCAGGCTTTCACCCGGTACTGCCGGGGTGCAGAATTCCCGCAAGGCTCCTTTTTCCCGGATTTCAAGAACAGACAGTGGTGTGCCGGTTTCATCCACCCAGTATTGATCATTTGTAATATCCAGCATGATCCATTTATTCAGACTGGTATCCCAGATTTCATTTACAACATGACAGTCATTATCATAGCCCGAATAGGGCATGATCCAGACTTTCCTGGAATAGATGCCCAGTGCCAGACACATTTCATTGAGAATCTGAGCTTTATTCCGGCAGTTAATACCCTGACTCCGGTTGTCCAGACTATAGGAAAGCAGGGAACGTGCATTCATTTCAACATGATTATCATAATAGCTGTCATGATACAGGCGGGGAGCGAATTCATCCATCAGGTTCAGTGCCTGCTGAAACTGGGTTCCGGTTCCCGCAATTTCATCAATGTGATAATCCCGGATCAGAGTCGAATAATCTTCACAGTCAAAATCATATTCCAGTTCAACAGTCTCTCCATCGCGAAAAGTCAGATTATTATTCAGAATACCGGCTTCCATTGTGTAGATCTCCTCCGGTGCCTGCAGATAGCTTTTGGTGTCCCACAAGATAAAATACAGATTGCATCCGATGCTGCAAAGGAGCAGTAACGATAATATGCAGTAAATACACATATGTAAGGGTTTTCGTTTCATATGAGATATTCTCCTTTTCTGACCGGACATTTCATTTTAAATAGAATTATAGCAAAAATCTCAGTAAAACGCTATCGCTTTCCCATTATTGCTGCCCGTAAGGGGCTATAGGATTGTACCGTCGTACTTTGTTGAATTCCTTCGATTTTTGTGTTAAGTTATTAATTGGAAGAAAATGGAAATTATCCGGAATCCTTTTACAGAAATATAGACCTTTGGTTGTTATGAAGCATGGAGGAGATCATATGGTACGGGAGTATGTAGAGCAGGATGTCTATGAGGTTCTGCAGGAGCGATTAAAGCTGATATTTGAAGAATTTGATAACATTTACATATCCTTTTCCGGCGGTAAGGACAGCGGCCTGCTTTTAAATCTGGTGCTGGATTATAGGAGGAAGAATTATCCGGATCGGACAATCGGTGTATTTCACCAGGATTTTGAAGCCCAGTATACAGTGACCACAGAGTATATCGAGCGGACCTTTGAGCGTATTAAGGATGAGGTGGAGCCCTACTGGGTCTGTCTTCCGATGGCTACGCGGACTGCCCTTAGCAGCTATGAGATGTTCTGGTATCCATGGGATGATACGAAAAGGGAGAGCTGGGTACGGGAAATGCCAAAACATGAATATGTGATCTCCCTGGATAATAATCCGATCACGACCTATCGGTACCGGATGCACCAGGAGGATCTGGCAAAACAGTTTGGCCGCTGGTACCGGGTATCGCATGGAGATAAAAAGACGGTATGTCTGCTTGGAATGCGGGCAGATGAATCTCTTCAGCGGTATAGTGGATTCCTGAATCGAAAGTACGGGTATCAGGGAGAGTGCTGGATCAGTAAACAGTTTAAGGACGTCTGGTGTGCCTCCCCGTTGTATGACTGGTCTTTAAATGATGTCTGGCACGCCAATTATGTATTTGATTATGATTATAACCATCTGTATGACCTGTATTATATGGCAGGGCTGAAGGTTACACAGATGCGGGTAGCCTCACCGTTTAATGACTATTCAAAGGATTCCTTGAATCTGTACCGGGTGATCGACCCTGAGATATGGGTAAAGCTGGTGGGACGGGTTCAGGGGGCGAATTTTGCCTGTATTTACGGAAAAACAAAGGCAATGGGATATCGGAATGTAACACTTCCGGAAGGGCATACCTGGGAATCCTTTACCCGCTTCCTTCTGGATACCCTGCCGGCAAGATTGCGGAACAACTATGCCAGAAAGTTTAATACCTCCATAAAATTCTGGCATCGGACCGGCGGTGGTCTAGATGAGGATACCATTCAGGAGCTGCTGGAGCATGGATATCAGATCCGCCGGAACGGGGTTTCCAATTATACTCTGAATAAGAAATCCCGGATCGTCTTTGTGGAGAGGATTCCGGATGATACGGATGATATTCATTCAACAAAGGATATTCCAAGCTGGAAGCGGATGTGCTACTGCATATTAAAAAATGACCATACCTGCCGGTTCATGGGCTTCGGGCTGAACCGGGAACAACAGAAGCGGATCGACAGCATCCGGTATAAGTATAAAAGCATTGAGGAGATGGAATATGGAGTCTAAAAGTCCGGTTTATAACATAGTGGCAGTACCAGTAGAAAAGATTAAGGCCAATACCTATAATCCCAATTCGGTAGCGCCGCCGGAAATGAAGCTGCTTTATGAAAGTATTAAAGCGGATGGTTATACTATGCCCATTGTCTGTTATCATGACGAGGCGGAAGATAATTATATCATCGTAGACGGATTTCACCGTTACCGGGTGATGCTGGAGCATCCGGATATATATGAGAAGGAGGGAGGCATGATGCCGGTTTCTGTGATCAATAAATCCATTGATCAGAGAATGGCAAGCACCATCCGTCATAACCGGGCAAGAGGAAGTCATAACGTGGAACTGATGAGTAATATCGTGAGGGAGCTGCATGAGCTGGGCCGCTCTGATGCCTGGATCTCCAAGCATCTTGGTATGGATCGGGATGAGATCCTGCGGTTAAAACAGATTACCGGGTTAAGTGCGTTATTTAAAGATGTGAAATTTGGAAAAGCATGGAAACCGGTAGAGGATGAAGAGGAGGAGTAAGTTGAATTGTTCCGGCTTCCATGATATAGTTACCTGAGACAGTGACCGGTTGTCCGGCAGAGCGTGTCTGTGGTAGTTACAATAAGTAAGAAAGTATAGTCAGGAGAGGGACATGTCGGTTGGAAAAGCTGGTAGAAATAAAACGATAGATACCACGTTAGCAGAAGGAGCCGCCTATCTGGAACGCTGTATTACAATCGATCGGAAGCAGGAGGATATTTCTTCGCTGATCGATAAGACGATATCAGGAGATATGACAAAGGTCTGTCCGCTCCTTCCGTATAAGAGTGTGGATCTGATCATTGCGGATCCTCCTTATAATCTCACGAAGTCCTTTCATGGTACGACCTTTTCCAAAAGGAAGGTTCCGGATTATGAAGCATATACCCGCCAATGGTTAGGGATGGTAAAGCCGTTGTTAAAAGACGACGGTTCGATTTATGTATGCTGTGATTGGGAGACCAGTCTGATCATAGGGCGGATTCTGGGTGAGTTTTTTTGTGTCAGAAACCGGATTACCTGGCAGCGGGAAAAGGGACGGGGAGCAAAGGCAAACTGGAAGAATGGCATGGAGGATATCTGGTTTGCAACAAACAGTGATACCTATACCTTTCATCTGGACGCGGTTAAGATCCGGAAACGTGTGATTGCGCCTTATCGTGTTGATGGGAAGCCGAAGGACTGGAAGGAATCTGCAAGTGGAAATTATCGGGATACCTGCCCGTCGAATTTCTGGGATGACATTACCATCCCGTTCTGGTCCATGGCAGAAAACACGGCGCATCCGACACAGAAGCCGGAAAAGCTGATCGCAAAGATCATACTGGCAAGCTCGTCGGAGAATGATATCATACTGGATCCCTTTCTGGGCTCCGGTACGACCAGTGTGGTGGCAAAGAAGCTTGGACGACATTATATTGGCATTGAGGCGGAACAGCAATATTGTGTCTGGGCGGAGCAGAGGCTTGCCATGGCAGAGGAAAATCAGGACATACAGGGATATACAGACGGGGTTTTTTGGGAAAGAAATTCCTGCAACTAAAATTTGCGTAAGTGCAACTAAAACTTTATAGGTAAGAGGGAGAATTTTTGATAACATTTGAACAGGAAAACGCAGGCATCCATTTTTAAAAAAGCGAAACAGGGGGACGAATGTTATGAAAATTACAGGAACAATGAAAGTGAAGAATCCACAAAAAATTGCGTTTCTTCTTCCGTTTTATTGCATAGGGATAATTTTAGTTGCATTTATTGCAGTTTTCATATCGGTGGTCTTGAGAGATTATGCTATTTATAAGGAGCACTCATGGATTGAGACCGAGTCGCAGTTTGTTAATGCAGAGGAATACCAGAAAACGGTCAGGCGAAGGAAACATACAGGAGTCACAGAATATTATTTTGTCCAGCAAACCCGCTACCGGTGGCAGTACTGTTATGAAATAAACGGTGGACAGTATTATTATGTAACAGATGATCATAAAGAAAATATGCCGGAACGACAGACAAAAAATATTATTGTAGCGGAAGATGATGCTTCTCTTTATCTGCTCTACAGCAGTGGGGAAAATCTAAAGGTTTCAATGATATTGTTTGGAGCGATAGGTGTATTTGCTGTAGCAGTTATTGCCGTATTAATTATTGTTCAGAGAAAGCTAATGCGCAAGGGGGCCGGCAACAGCAACGATTCTGAATATCCGAAAGCGCCGTGAAAAATAAATGTAGATTAAAATGCTTGCAACCGTAATCATTTTATGGTATTTTGTACGCGAGTGGTATTCTGACTGAAACCACATCGGGATAATGTGTCATCATTTGGCAGTATCATAGAAAGAGGTGATGGCATGGATATAGGGATCATAGGCGCCGGCAGGGTGGGCTGTTCCATGGGAAAATATGCAGTACAGCATCGGATACCGGTAGCAGGATACTATAGTAAAACATATGAAAGTGCGAAGGAAGCGGCGGAATTTACGCGGACGGAGTGCTTCGAGGATTTAACAGATATTATTTTGGCAAGTGATACCCTGTGGATTGCCACGCCGGATGACAGTATTCCGGAGGTATGGGATTGCATTGCAAGGTACGACATTCAAGATTATATTGTATGCCATTTTAGCGGCTCATTATCTTCCGATGTTTTTTCAGGGATTGAAAAGAAGAAGGTACATCCTTGTTCCATTCATCCGATTTACGCGTTCAGCGACAAGAATACTTCCTATCAAAATTTAAAAGAGGCTTATTTTACTATTGAGGGCGATGATTTTGCTGTAGAGCATATGACTGCCCTGTTAGAGAAAATGGGAAACCGGGTTGTCCGGATCAGGGCCGGGAAAAAGGCATTGTATCATAGTGCTGCTTCCCTGGTGAGTAATCATGTGCTTGGTGTTATTGATGTGGGGATCCAGCTTATGGAGGAGTGTGGCTTTTCTCAGGAGGATGCCTATGCGGCGTTAACACCATTGATATTAAATAATGTGAGTGCGGGCTGTGAACACGGATGCAGGGAAGCGTTGACCGGTCCGATCGAGCGCAATGATGTTAAGACGGTTGATCGGCATTTATCCGCATTGACCGGAACGGCCAGGGATATCTACGAGAGTGTAGGGAGTGAGCTGGTCATTATGGCAAAGGAGAAGTATCCGGATCGGGATTATACGGGTATGGAGCTGAGATTTCAATAGGATATAGGCAACAGGGAAGGAGTGCTGATTATGAAGAATACAGTGGCAACATTTCAGAAGGCAAAGGCAGAGGGAACGAAGTTAACCATGCTGACTGCGTATGATTATTCTACAGCAAAGCTTCTGGATGCGTCTGGAGTGAATAGTATTCTGGTAGGGGATTCACTGGGAAACGTGATCCTTGGTTATGAGGATACATTAGCAGTTACCATGGAGGATATGATCCATCACGGAGCGGCAGTTGCCCGGGGTGTGAAAGACGCTCTGGTAGTGATTGATATGCCGTTTATGTCTTATCAGGTTTCTGTGGAGGAGGCGGTTCGGAATGCAGGACGTCTGATGAAGGAAGGACATGGCGGTGCTGTCAAGCTGGAGGGCGGAGAAGCAGTATGCCCTCAGATTCGTGCGATCGTCAATGCAGGGATTCCGGTCATGGCACATCTTGGATTGACGCCTCAGTCCATTCATGCCTTTGGCGGTTTTAAAGTACAGGGAAAGACCGAGGCGGCCGCAAGACAGCTGATCGAGGATGCAAAAAAGGTACAGGAGGCCGGAGCATTTGCGCTGGTGCTGGAAGCGGTTCCAAGTAAGCTGGCCGCATTGATCACAGAGCAGCTGGATATTCCGACCATAGGCATTGGTGCAGGTAATGGCTGTGACGGGCAGGTGCTGGTATATCAGGATATGCTGGGCATGTTCTCAGACTTTACGCCGAAGTTCGTGAAGCGGTACGCCAATGTAGGAGAGGTCATGAAGGAGGCGTTCCGGCAGTATATTGAGGAAGTAGAGTCCGGTGCGTTTCCGGCAAAAGAGAATGAATACACGGTAGATGATAGTGTGATTGAGAAGCTGTATTAAGAAATTTATGGGGGCGGAAAAATGACCGAGAAAACATATACGACACAATCAGGCATGATTCATTATTGGCTTCATATGATCGAGGCTGACATGATAACATTGGTTTTTCTGCCGGGATTGACAGCGGATCATAGATTATTTAATAAACAACTGGAGTATTTTAAGAACAGGTATAATATTCTTGTGTGGGATCCACCTGCCCACGGGTCCTCATGGCCTTTTCAGTTTAATTTTAATCTGATGGATAAGGCAAAGTGGCTGAATGGGATTATTGAGCAGGAGAACATAACAAGACCTGTCATCGTAGGACAGTCCATGGGTGGATATGTGGGGCAGGCATATGCCGAATTATACCCGGAGAGACTAAGAGGATTCGTTTCTGTTGATTCGGCTCCGTTACAGAGAAAATATGTAACGGGAATTGAGATCTGGTTATTAAAAAGAATGGAGCCTGTGTATTTTCATTATCCATGGAAGGCTTTGTTGAAATCCGGAACAAACGGGGTTGCAGTATCAGAATATGGAAGAAAACTGATGCATGAGATTATGATGGTTTACGATGGGGATAAAAGGCGATATTCTCAGATAGCCGGTAACGGATTTAAAATTCTTGCCGATGCAATGGAACAGGATCTGCCATACGAAATAAAATGTCCGGCATTGTTAATCTGTGGCGAGAAGGATCGCGCCGGTTCATGTATTCGGTATAATAAAGCATGGCATCGAAATACCGGTATTCGTCTGGAATGGATAAAAGATGCAGGTCATAATTCAAATACAGATCAGCCGGAAATCGTGAACCGGCTGATTGAAGATCTGGCCAGGCAAATACAATAAAAGCGATGCTTGCATAAAAGAAAGGCGAGAGGAGAATGTGATATGAATATTGTTCATACAGTAAATGAAGTCCGGACGCAGGTAAAGGAGTGGAGGGCAGCAGGCTTATCCGTCGGTCTGGTTCCGACTATGGGGTATCTGCATGAAGGACATAAGAGCCTGATCGATCGGGCAGTAAAAGACAACGACCGGGTGGTGGTCAGTGTATTTGTCAATCCGATGCAGTTCGGTCCTGCTGAAGATCTGGCAAGTTATCCCAGGGATTTGAACCGGGATGCGGCCCTGTGTGAGGCAGCAGGTGCAGACCTGATCTTTCATCCAGAGCCGGAGAATATGTATTCGGATGATTTTTCCAGCTTTATTGATATGAATACTCTGACAAAGGGGCTGTGCGGGAAGAGCCGTCCCGTTCATTTCCGCGGGGTATGTACGGTAGTGGGAAAGCTGTTCAATATCGTACAGCCGGATAAGGCATACTTCGGTCAGAAGGATGCACAGCAGTTAGCGGTGATCCGTCATATGGTAAATGACCTGAATTTCAATCTGGAAATTGTAGGCTGTCCCATCATCCGGGAAGCGGATGGTCTGGCAAAAAGCTCCCGGAATACATACCTGAGTCCGGAGGAACGTCAGGCAGCGTTGATTTTATCAAGGAGTCTGGAACGGGGCAGGGAGTTAATTGAGGCAGGAGAACGGAATGCAGAAACCATTAAGCAGGCAGTTACGGAACTGATTCAGACGGAGCCGCTGGCAAGGATTGATTATGTGGAACTGGTGGACTGGAATACGTTAGAACCGGTAGAGCAGATTACGGGGCCGGTTCTGAATGCGATAGCAGTGTATATCGGCAAGACCCGGTTGATTGATAACCACATTTATGAAAGGATGTAAGAACCTATGATGATAACGATGTTAAAGTCCAAGATTCATCGTGCTGTTGTGGTACAGGCGGAGCTGAATTACGTGGGAAGCATTACGATCGATTCCTCCCTGATGGAGGCAGCAGGAATTCTGGAATATGAAAAGGTGCAGATAGCAGATGTGGAAAGCGGTAACCGGTTTGAAACCTATGTCATTGCCGGAGAGCCGGATTCCGGGATGATCTGCTTAAACGGAGCCGCCGCCCGACAGGTGCAGGTGGGTGACCATATCATTATTATGGCTTATGCGGAAATGACGCCGGAGGAGGCAAAGGAACAGAAGCCACAGGTCGTCTTTGTGGATGAGGAGAATCGGATCCAGCGGATCACGCATTATGAAAAGCACGGGGAATTATTTTAAGAAATATATAAACGGACAGCGATCTGCGAAAGACAGCTGTCCGTTTCGTTGTGTAAAGGCAATGGATACACATACCATAAATAAATTACAGGACAGGATTATGATGATATTACCAAGCATTCTCATAATACTGCTTATGAGCAGCATATTCTTTCTTCCAAATAGATTGGCAAGAACACCGGATGGAATCTCAACAATAATACTTGTGATATGAAAGACCGTCTCTGCAAGACTGATCTCCACCAAATCATATTCTCTCGCTGCAAGGATTGCCACCCATGCACCGGTCAGGGATAAATTCCCGAAAATAGTGGATAGATATAAACGTGATAGTTGTTTTCTGATATGAAACATAAAAAATCTCCTTAACGTTCTATTTATGATCTTTCCCTGCGAAACTGTCAAGTCAGGCTATGGCACTGCAAAACAGGTTGCACAGAAAACTTGGCAAAAAGTATTGACAAGTAAACTTGGCGTGGCTATAATGAAGACACCAAGTAAACTTGGCAACAAATTTTATGGAGGATAAGGATCCGGGATTCTTGGAAGGGAGACAGATTATGGAAAAGGAAGAATTTGATAAGAATAAACAGGAGCAACGGATGAATAAAGACGAGATTTTAAAACAGGCACAGCGTGAGGGCGAGGATGAGCGGGAGGTACAGGTCAGGGATAAATCCCTGAAATGGACCTATATTGTAATGGTGATTGTGGCGGCTGCGTTTGCGGCAGTTCGCGAGAGCCAGGGATTGCCGATGATGGATTTATGTGCTACTGTATGCTTGTCTGTATGTGCAGGACAGATTTACCGTTATATTAAATTAAGGGATAAGGGCTGTTTGATCCTGGGGATCGTTACCTTTGTCGTGGCGGTCGTTGCAGTGATCCGGTTTTTTATGGGGCATTAATATATGGAAGATAAATTAGTATTAAAAAATCATTTAAAAGAGGCGCGTTCAGAAAAGAAGCTGTCCCAGAGCCAGCTGGCGGAGCTGGTGGGTGTTTCCAGAAATACCATCAGCTCTATTGAGACGGGGCAGTTTAATCCTACAGCGAAGCTTGCACTGATTTTGTGTATTGCACTGGATAAGAAGTTTGAGGAGCTGTTTTATTTTTAATGGCAATGGAAAGCGATTTCTATGAAAGGTTGACAGGTTTGTATGTAGCAGGTGTATATATCAAGGCAAGAGTTGGAGCAGCTTCAAATACTTAATTAACTATAAAAATGAGTTGACGAGGAGGAACGTATGCCGGAGAAGATTTTGGAGGAACTAAAAAAGTACCCGCAGGTGGAAGCTATTGCCATAGGAGGCTCCAGAGCCGGGGATTTATATGATGAAAAGTCAGACTATGATATCTATGTGTATGGATCGGAACCGGTTTCAGAGGAGGAGCGCAGGCGGATACTTTCACAGGAATGCAGCCGCATGGAGATCGGGAATCATTTCTGGGAATATGAAGATAACTGTACACTGAGTAACGGTATTGATCTGGATATCATATATCGAAATCTGGATGTGTTTATCCGTGATGTGTCAGAAGTGGCGGAGGGATTTCGGGCGAGTAATGGCTATACGACCTGTATGTGGCACAATCTGATTACCTGTAAGATTATTTATGATAAGCATGGACGCCTGGCACAGGCGCAGAATCGCTTTCAGATTCCATATCCGCCGGAGCTGAAGCGAAACATAATAGAACGAAATTGGAAATTATTGCGCTATTCTATGCCTGCTTACGAGGTGCAGATCCGCAAGGCGGTACAGAGAGGCGATCTGGTTAGTGTGAATCACCGGGTGACAGAATTTCTTGCGTCCTATTTTGATGTCATATTCGCTTTTAATGAAATGACGCATCCGGGAGAAAAGCGGCTGATACAGATCTGTACGAATCAATGCAGACTTCTGCCCGAGGATTTTGAGAAGAATCTGAATCGGCTATATGAAGATATGTATGGGAATACGGAACGAGTCATTCATGATATTTCCTGCATTTTAGATGAGCTGGAAGCGTTATGCGGGTATTCTGAAGCATGAAATAATTTATAAATATTATAAAACTGCTTGCAAAAGCGAACAAATGTTCGTATAATAAAAGCATGAAAGAAATTGTGACGGGTTATACGACAAAGGAAAAATTAGAAATATTGGCGGATGCTGCAAAGTATGATGTGGCATGCACCTCCAGCGGTTCAGACAGAAGGGGAAAGAAAGGATTCCTCGGCAATACCGTGGGGTGCGGGATTTGTCACAGCTTTGCGTCGGATGGCAGGTGTATTTCTCTGTTGAAGATTCTTATGACAAATCACTGCATCTATGATTGCAAGTATTGTATCAACCGGGTATCCAATGATGTTCCGCGGGCTACGTTTACGCCGGAGGAGATCTGTGAACTTACGGTAGAATTCTATAAGCGGAATTATATCGAGGGGCTTTTCTTAAGTTCAGGTGTGATCCGGAATCCGACCTATACGATGGAGAAGATGTGTGAGACCCTGTATCTGCTTCGGAACAAATACTGCTTTAACGGATATATCCATGTCAAGACTATACCCGGTGCATCGGATGAGATGCTTGCCATGGCAGGCTATCTGGCGGACAGGATCAGTGTCAATATTGAGCTGCCTACAGAGGAGAGTTTATCAAAGCTGGCACCGAATAAGAGCTTTCGGACGATCCTGGAACCGATGGGGAAGGTACGGGATACGATTGCCCGGCACAGGGTTGCCATCGGCAAGGATGCCCGGATGGAACGGAGCGGCGGCAACCGGTATCTGGAAAAAAGTATTTTTGCCGGAAACCGCTTTGTGACGAAGCAGGAAAATGATCTTGCTGTGGATGGTGGTACGGGAAAGGGACTTGTTCCGGTGGAGCGTGGGAACAGGAGCTTTGCGCCGGCAGGTCAGAGTACCCAGATGATAATCGGAGCCTCGGAGGAGAGTGATTATACGCTGATTCAGACGACGCAGAGGCTGTATCAGAGCTATGATCTGAAGCGGGTATTTTTTTCTGCTTATGTACCGATCAATGAGGATGCGGCACTGCCCCGTCTTGGAACAGCGCCTCCACTTTTGCGGGAGCATCGTCTGTATCAGGCAGACTGGCTGCTCCGGTTCTATGGATTTCAGGCGGATGAGCTTTTGTCGGAGGAAAGACCGAACTTTAATGAGCAGCTGGACCCGAAATGTGAATGGGCATTAAGGCATTTAAGCCTGTTTCCGTTGGAGGTGCAGAGGGCATCCTATGATATGCTGCTCCGGACACCCGGCATCGGGCCACGGTCGGCAGGACGGATCATGCATGCAAGAAGATATGGCAGTCTTGATTTCGATGCCCTGAAAAAGATGGGTGTGGTGCTGAAGCGCGCGCATTATTTTATCATATGTAACGGGCGGCGGCTGTACAACACACCGATTGAGGAGCAGTATATTACCAGGCAGTTGATCGATACGAATGGAAGGGAGAACTGGCAGGTGGCAAATCAGAACATCCGTTATCAGCAGATGTCCCTGGCAGATTTCGGGATAGGATAGGTATGAAGGTATTTAGCTGTGCAGACCGGTTTGAAGATATGATGACCTGTATCTATGATGCATGGAGCGCTGCGCTGAAGGAGGGACATGAGAACCTGCGCCTTGTGCGGGAGCCTGTGTATCAGATGGGGTTATTTGATGAGTATGTGCATATTGACGCCGATGACGAGAAGGTGGAGAAGGTGATCCGGTCCATCCGGAAACAGATCTCCGATCAGGCGTATCTATATGTGTTCTATGCATCGCTTTCCGTGGAAGAGGATGCCCTGCAGGCAATTTATAATTTTTTGAGAGTGGGCTTTGCTGTGGGAGGCGAGGTCTGTTCCATGTACGGGAATCCGCATGTGATGCGTATGTTTGAACTGAAGCGGCGGGTTGGTTCAGAGGCGCACTATTTCCGGGAATTTGCACGCTTTACTTCTCTGGATGACAAGGTATATGTATGTCATTTAGAGCCGAAGAGCAATGTTGCCCTGCTGGTCGGACGACACTTTGCAGACCGGATGCCCTCGGAGCATTGGATGATCATTGATGATACCCGAAGGCTGGCAGTGGTGCATCCAAAGGATGAGGAGTTCTATCTGCGGTATCTTGCCGATGAAGAATTCGCGATTCTTTGCCGCTCTGAGACCTTTGAGGATCAGTATACGGATATGTGGAGACACTTTTTCAAGACGATCGGGATCCGGGAACGGAAGAATGCTTCATGCCAGAGAAATATGTTTCCGGTCTGGATGCGGAAGCATGCAGTGGAATTTAACGATGAAAGTATTTCTTAGAAAGCGGAGTATTCAAGGACTGGCCTGCAAAGAAATAATGGAATATGATAAAGGATAGACAGGCACCTTGCTGAAATGTTACTATGATATAGAAACAACAGGCAGTGCCGGATGGAAAGCATTCAGATCAGCTGTCAGCAGCCGGTTTGGATGTTTTCTTTTTGGTGCAGGACACAAGGCAGGAGAGTGATACGGATTGATCGATCAGAAGATGTGTGCGGGAACAGACATGACACGGACGTTTTATAATAAAATGGCTTCTCAGTATGACAAGCTGTTTTTTGACTGGCAGGAGACAACGCGTCAGCAGGCAGAGCTTTTAAATGTGATTTTTCAGGAGAATGGATTTGATCTGCAGGCGCGAATTCTTGACTGTGCCTGCGGGATCGGGACACAGGCAATCGGACTTGCCCGGCTTGGTTACCATGTGACCGGTTCTGATATCAGTACAGGGGAACTGGCGGAGGCGAAGCGCCGGGCGGAGGATGACCATATGGCGATCCGCTTTGAACAGGCAGATTTCTGTGCCTTGTCAGAGGTATTTTCAGAACCGTTTGATATTATTATTTCAATGGATAATGCACTGCCGCATATGCTTACGAAGGATGCACTGGAGCGTGCAGTGAAGAGCATTGTGAGCCGGATCGTGCCGGAGGGAATACTGGTTGCCAGTATCCGGGACTATGACCGCCTGCTGGAAGAACGACCGGCATACTCTGCGCCTTATATCCACAAGACTGAAAAAGGCCAGCGGGTATCTTTTCAGACATGGGAATGGATGAATGACAATTATAAATTCACGCAGTATATAATTGACGATGAGGGAGATCCGCAGGTCAGCAGATTTGAGTGCGAATACAGGGCAGTCCGCAGAGCAGAATTGACGGATCTGCTTCTGACAAACGGCTGCAGGGAAGTGGTCTGGAGGATGCCGGAGGAAACGGGATTTTATCAGCCGATCGTGGTTGCAAGGATAATATGATCAGAAGCAAAAGTGGAGGAAAGAGAGGTAGCGTGATGCAGGATATTTTGGTTGTGGTGGATATGCAGAATGATTTTATTGACGGTGCATTAGGAACGAAGGAGGCAGAGGCGATCGTACCGAAGGTGGAGGAAAAGATAAAGAACTTTTCCGGGAAGGTACTATTTACCAGAGATACGCATGAGGATAATTATATGGAGACCCAGGAGGGACGGAATCTGCCGATGCCGCATTGTATCCGGAATACAAGAGGCTGGGAGATCCGGGAGGAACTGGAGGCATTACGGAAGGAAGAACCGGTAGACAAGGTTACCTTTGGATCTGTTGATCTTGGAATGCGGTTGAAGGCGCTGAATGAAGAGGAAGCTGTGCAGAGCATTACGCTCGCGGGACTCTGTACGGATATCTGTGTGATTTCCAATGCCATGGTGTTAAAGGCATTTCTGCCGGAGACACAGATCATCGTAGATGCTGCCTGCTGTGCCGGGGTGACACCGGATAGCCATCAGAGAGCGCTGGAGGCGATGAAGGCCTGTCAGATTCAGATTGAAAACGGGGAATTACAGGAATGAGAAGAGGAATGGGGAAGAAGAATAAGATGGCAAGCACTGTTATTCAGGGTGCGGATGGACCGACCAGTGTTTTTATTGCAGGGAAAGGAAAGGATAGTAATATTATCCGGCGTCTCCGGACAGAGATCCAGCGGAAGCAGTATCAACGGAGACGGGCAAGGGCGGCGGCCGGACTTACAACGGATGCACATTCCCTGGCAGAGGTCTGTATTTATATCCGGGAACAGTATCATGCGGAAGAAGTGGATGCATCCGACATCCATTATAGGGAGGAATATCGGAGTTTAAAAGCATCCATGATTCAGAAATATCAGCCGGAGCTGCTGGGAGAGCCCCTTCCGCCATATGATTTTACCGATGTGGAAGCAGTTAAGAATTATCTGGAAAAATGTGAGGAGCGGGTGCAGCGGGCAGTCGGGATTCCGCCGGAGCAGTTCCCCTTTGATTTTCATCAATATCAGATTACGATCGACGGTTGCGGAAGATTGGATATTGTTATGGATTTTTCACATGATTATATAAGCTATAGCTATTCTGCAGAAAAGGGTGGGCGGAAGGTGATGGATGGGATCGTGAAGGATATCTGGCTGTATTACGGGGTATCAAAGGAGGATATCGAGCAGGAATCAGAACGGATGCAGGCATTGCTTACGATACTTGCATCTATGCGGTGACGCAGGTACAGCAGACAACAGGAGGTTGGTATGGCGGTTATTTTACTGGTGGAGGATGATTTTGCCCTCGCCATGGGAACAGAATATGCATTGCAGGCAGAGGGATATACGGTAATCCATGCCAGGGATCTGGATTCGGCACGGGCGGCAGTTCAACAGCCGGAACCGGTCATTGATCTGATCCTGCTGGATGTTATGCTGCCGGATGGAACAGGCTTCGAATTCTGTAAGGAAGTAAGAAACGTAAATGTACAGGTGCCGATCATCTTTTTGACCGCGGTCGGCGAGGAGGCTAATATCGTGCAGGGCCTGGAGCTGGGAGCGGATGATTATGTGACCAAGCCCTATCATGTAAAGGAGCTGTTATCCCGGATTGCGGCCAATCTCCGGCGTTCCCGGTTAAGCCGGCAGACGGGTGGAGGGGAGCCGGAGGAGTATGTGTTTGGAATGCACCGGTTCCACAGGAAGGAGCTTCGCCTGTTCTGCCAGGATCAGCCGGTTGAGCTGACTTCCAGTGAATTACGTCTGCTAAGAGAACTGATCCGGAATGAAGGTATGGTGCTGACACGGAATCAGTTACTGGAGCGGGTATATGATACGGAGGATGCCTTTGTGGATGACAATACGCTGTCTGTCTATATGAAACGTCTGCGGGACAAGCTGACGGTGGATGCAGACTGGATCCAGACGGTCCGGGGTGTGGGATACCGGTTTAAGAAGCGAGGGGGGATAGCACATGAGAAGTAATTATGAGCGTAACCGGTTTCGGATCGCCTATATTGGGATTTCTATTCTTTTTTTAGGAATCCTGGCCGGATGGTGCAGTTTAAATTTCGAGGGGTTTGGAAGGGAGACATGGGGGATACTGCTGATTGCTGCATTGTTTCTTGTTATCATTTTCTTTCTGTTCTATCGGACGCTGAATTCTGTATACGGAGAAATGGAACGGATATCCGGCATTATGGCGGATATCATGGAGCAGGAGGCTGAGCCGCCCACCGAGGAATATAAAGAGGGGACGGTCGGCATCCTCTACAGCAATTTCTATAAGCTGTTATATGCATTAAAGGAGAGCCGGAATCGTGAAATGAAGGAGAAGATATTCCTGCGGGATATCATCTCGGATATTTCCCATCAGCTAAAGACACCTCTGGCATCTCTGAACGTCTTCGTGGATCTGCTGTCAGAGGATAAGGTAACAGACGGGGAGAAGCGAAAACAGATCTTAAAGGAGGCAGGTAATCAGTTAAGCCGGATGGAATGGATGGTATTGTCTATGCTGAAACTGGCCCGGATCGAAGCGGGCGCTATTCAGTTCAATAAGACAGAAACCCTGCTTCTTCCTGTGCTTTCGGAGGCGGCAGAGGCAGTGCAGTATCTGGCAGGAAATAAACACCAGAGCATAAGCATTGATTGTCCGGAGGATGTTTGTCTGCTCTGCGACGGAGACTGGCTTACGGAGGCAGTGATCAATCTGCTGAAAAATGCCTCCGATTATTCGGAAGCAGAGACGGATATCCGGCTCGAGGTTGAGGTGACAAACGTATTTACCAGGATTTATGTAAAGGATGAAGGGACGGGAATCCCGGAGCGGGAACTTCCGAATATATTCAAGCGGTTTTATCGGGTAGATCATTCTGTCAATCCGAACAGTGTGGGGATTGGGTTATCACTTACAAAGTCCATTATTGAAGGCATGGACGGTTCCATTCATGTGAAAAGTGAGGAGGGGGCGTATACCTGGTTCATTTTGACGTTTATGAAGTAGCTATTAAGTATTTTTTAATAACTGAGAAAAGAAAGCGGTGACGAATTTCCTATTCTTACAAAACCGTAAGGATATATCTTCTTATGAAATCCAGTATTTAAAGCATTGTAAGAGTTGTGAACAGGATATTTACACGAATTTTACACAAATCAAAAGGGTTCTAATACAATAATAAAAAGCTGGAGAAGATAATTGAGAGAAACTGCTGTGACAGGATAAGAAATGCCAGTATAAGGGATGGGTTGTCGACATGGGTAGTGATTTTGACAAACCGGGAACTGACAGTGGAGGACAGGGCGGTTATTCTGTTGGGATATGATGGCAGTTTTGGCATTGACGGATAAGAAATTACACTTTTTAGTTTTGTGATTTTAACTACAGAATTTTAAGGTATATGAGGGGGAAGAGCCAATGGGAAAAGAATTAGCAGAGGTTATTGTAGAAAATGGAATAGTGTACCATCTTGCGGAGGATGGATGTTATTATCCAGATATAAGTGTGGAACAAAATACGGATTATCCGGTTGGCAAATACGGTATGATGGGAGAGGAATATATTATGAAGAATGACAGATGTAAATATTTTGGAATGGTGCTGGATGGAATGTGGAATGAATATCTGCATGGAGCGGACGAGGAGTGATATAGTGCTGAAAATGGCAGTGAGACGGATAAAAGAAAAAGAGGGGATAACAGAGGATTTGAAGAGCAGGAACCCTATGTTGTGGGTTAGAAAGGTCAATAATATTATGGCAAGGGCGGAGGAAGAAATAATATAAGGGAAAACATATATGTGTAGTAAATGGGGATAATCGTATTTTGTAGGGTAATTGGGTTGCTTAACTTTTTGTATGTGCAAAATGTTTTGTTGATTAAATCTCAAAATGCGTTATACTATAGAGGTAGGAAGAATGATATGTTCTATCTATAGTTTGGAATAAAGTATTTGGGGGTTGTATCATGCCATCAAGAGGAGATAAATATGTAGTACAAGTAAAGCCGTCACATATTGCGTGGGGAACATATAGAAATCCTACAAATCGTGATCCAATAGAAGGTGAATCATATGTGAAAATTCCATCACAGTATGCAAGAAGTTATAGTATTAAGCGGGGAGATTTGTTTACTGCACATTTTGCTAATGGGTACCCATCTATGCAGATTAAGGCATCTGGAAATGGTCCTTATGAGAATGGCATACAGTATGCAAAACAATTTGAGGGTGTGGGAGCAGGGGCATGTAAAGCCTTTACCCCGTGGTACCAGTTATGTGGTATAGAAGTTGGGGACAGCGTTTCGGTTGAATTTATTTCTTCAACAGAAGTTGTTTTTGATAAAATATAGGAAAATGAGGCGAAGCCGAGGGTGTTAATAATGGCTTCGCCTATTTTGTTGAAATTAAACTGTTCAAGGTTGCTTCATATGCTTAATATTTTTGTTGATTATATCAAATTAATCGTTTATACTATATCTTGTATGGAGGAAATGTGCAATGACAATATCAGAACAGATTAAAATATTATGTGTCAGGTGCAATCTCAGCGAGGCGGAACTAGCAAGGCGGCTTGGAAAGTCACCGCAGAGTTTTAATGCTAAAATGAAGAGAGGAAGTTTTACGATTGCAGATTTAGACGAAATAGCCGATGTGGTAGGCGTTGTATTTGAACGCAGTTTCGTAATGATGAATGGAGACAGAATTTGATGAATACGGAAAAAATAACGGAATTTAGATTAGGCGAGCTGTTCTGCGGACCGGGCGGGCTGGCACTGGCAGCAACAACGGCAAAAATACAGAAACCAGAATATAAGATTATACATAAATGGGCAAATGACTATGATTTGGAAACATGTAATACATATACAAGAAATATATGTCCGGATGATGCAGACAGTGTTATTCATAGTGACGTCAGAAAACTGGATATAGAGCATTTAGGGGATATTGATGCACTTGTTTTTGGTTTTCCCTGCAATGATTTTTCTGTGGTAGGGCAACAGAAAGGGTTTGAAGGTGTTTTTGGACCGTTATATACCTATGGGGTTAAGGTGCTGGAAAGATATCATCCGCAATGGTTTCTTGCTGAAAATGTCGGTGGTCTGAAAAGTGCCAATGACGGGCAGGCATTTAAGCAGATTCAGGAAGATTTGGAGGCTGTAGGTTATCGGCTATATCCCAATCTATACAAATTTGAGGATTACGGTGTGCCGCAGGCAAGGCACCGGGTTATTATTGTGGGCATAAGGAAGGATTTGCCCTATGTGTTCAAAATCCCCAGCACAAAGCAGTATAAAGGTGTTGACAATACATGTAAAACAGCGATAGAGGTGCCGCCGATACCGGATGATGCACCCAATAACGAGCTGACGAAGCAGTCTGCTAAGGTAGTGGAAAGACTGAACTATATCAAGCCAGGTCAGAATGTATTTACAGCAGATATTCCAGAACATCTTCAGCTGAATGTCAAAGGGGCAAAAATTAGCCAGATATATAAGAGGCTTGATCCGGAAAAGCCGGCATATACTGTTACGGGTTCCGGCGGCGGGGGTACGCATATTTATCATTATGCAGAACCAAGAGCATTGACGAATAGAGAGAGGGCAAGGCTACAGACTTTTCCAGATAACTATGTGTTTGAGGGTTCGAAGGAATCCGTAAGAAAGCAGATAGGAATGGCGGTTCCTCCGCAGGGGGCAAAAATCATTTTTGAAGCGATATTAAAAACTTTTGCAGGCATAGAGTATGAGTCCATGCCTGCCAGCATAAAGGAGTAGCCTATGTTTACGGAAGAATTTGAAGACAGGATTTTATTCGCTCCTGCGAAAATAGATGGTCTTTCCTGTAATCGTTTGAAGATTGTAACTGCTTTTACAGATGTGGAACGAATTTCAAGTCATCTGATTAAGCTGTATGACGGAAAGAATAAAGAGTATGTCCCCAACATTAAAGTAGATATTATTTTGGGGATGACAAAGGGTGCAGGGCTTACAGAGAAAAAACATAAAAAGATATGTGCACAGATTGAACGCCTGAACAGTGTGGCAGGTATGCCGAAAATAACATGCCGTTACATTGTAGAGGGAAAACAGGTTCATTCTAAAGTATATGTGTGGTGCAGGGGAAATGAAGCAATTGCCGCATACTGTGGTTCAGCGAATTATACCATGAATGCTTTTTATGCAAGAAGAGAGTGCATGGATGCGTGTGATGCAAAAGAGGCACACCGTTATTACAAGAGCCTTTTGCCTGACAGTATGGACTGTTTCGACGATGGATTAAGCAGTCGGCTGACTTTTGCGGCAAAGAAAAATGTGGAAGATGATGTAGCGGAAACAAACCTTGAAAATCTTTCATGGGAGAAGTATGAAACAATACAGCCTTTAGATATACTGGAAATCTCTCTGTTAAAAGCTGACGGAACGGAAACGGGATATGGTTCAGGCGTTAATTGGGGGATTCGGAAAAACGGTTATAAAAGAAACCGGAATCAGGCATACATACCTTATAATACGGCAGACCAAAAGAAAGGATTTTTTCCATCGGTAGATTTTGACGGGACATATCCTGTTTTCAAAGTTATCATTAAGGGGTACGGGGCGTTTTATATGAGACAGGCACAGGCAAATGGAAAAGGTCTACACACACCAGAAAGCAATGCTGTTTTGGGTGAATGGATACGCCGACAGCTTGGTGTTCCGGATGGGGCGTATATTACAAAGGAAATGCTTGAAAATGCAGGCGGAACAAAGGTATTGTTTAAAAAATATAATGATGGAATCTATACACTGGAATATTAAGGAGTAAGGTAGATGTTAAATTACTGGTGGGTTACCCGTCCGAAGCGGAAATTAAATTCAATTCCTGAAGTGCTGGCTTCCTTTGCCGATTTGTCTTTGAACCAGGAGTGGGAAGGGCAGAGAAATTCTCATCTGGCATATGAGGATGCACTGGAAGAAGCCGGATTAAAGAGAAAAGGGGAAAGACGCGATCAGACAGGCGGAGGTGGCAGGACTTATAAGGCATGGCTGGTAAGTCTGGGACTGATATTTACGCAGGAATCTACAGGCAAAATCAAGTTGACGTTAGCAGGAGAAGCTATTATGAATGGTGATTCCCCAGTAGAAGTTTTGAAAGGGCAGATATTAAAGTATCAGTTTCCTTCTTCCTTTTCTATTGGAAGAGGTGTGCAGGTATCCTCTCGTTTTAAAATACGACCATTCCGTTTTCTCTTGAAATTGATGGAAGATGAAAAAATCAAATACTTGACAGAAGAGGAAATTGCAAAGGTTATTGTTGCAGAGGCAGAAAATGAAAGTGACAAATGCTATAACTATATTGTGGACAGAATTATTCAGTTTCGGAATTATGGGGATGCTTGTCTGGAAGAGGACTTTTTTACCAAGTATAAGTCTTCAAAGGGTGCAGTTAATCCAGAGCATCCGTATAGTCATTTAACGGATTTGGCAAATACAATTATTAACTGGCTGGAGTATACGCAGCTTGTAAAGCGTGACGGCGGACAGGCGGCAGTATTAGACGATAAGAGGGAAGAAGTAAAAAGCATATTGGCAGAAAAGCCTGTTTTTATTGACCGCCCGGAACGGCATGAATATTTTCAACGGAAGTACGGATTAGATCCGAAGCATAGAAAGGACAACCGCAATCTTGCATTGACAAAAACGGTTACAGCCACAATGATAGCAAGGCAGAAAATCATGCAGGCATATATTGTGGAATCGCTGGAAAGGCCGATTACCAAAATAACACCGCAGGTGGTGGATTACATTATCAGCGTGACGGGGATAGATGGGAAAACGGTAGAGAGTGTGCTGGTTGAAACATATCCCAATGGATCAGTAGGGGCATTTATGACAAAATACTTTGAAATGGCATTTAAAGGAAGAGATGAGGCGACGGAATTTGAAAAGGCAACTGTAGAGCTGTTTCGGGATGTGTTTGGTTTTGAAGCAAGGCATGTGGGACCGATTGGGCTTACCCCTGATGTGCTGGTATTATCTGATGAGGACGGTTATCAGGCAATTCTGGATAATAAGGCATATCATAAATATATAATCAGTAACGACCATTATAACAGAATGGTACACAATTATATTGAAAATATCAGCAGTTATGGCGATGGGGATAAATCGCTGGCATTCTTTTCCTATATTGCAGGCGGTTTTGGAACAAATATTGACAAGCAGCTAAAAAGTATTGTGGATGCAACCGGAATAAATGGTTCGGCAGTGAGTGTTTCTAATATGATTAAGCTGGTGGAACAGCATAACCAGACACCATACAATCATAAACGGATAAAGGAGATATTTAGTGTAAACAGGCAGGTGTTGCTTAGTGACCTTGTATGACAGAGGGTGATGAATATTGGATAATTTGACTGCACAGCAGAGACGGAAAAATATGCAGCATATCAAATCAAAGGACACAAAGATAGAAGTTATGTTGCGGAAAGCCCTTTGGAATAAAGGCTACTGTTACCGCAAGAATTATAAAGGACTTCCGGGAAATCCGGATATTGTCTTGACAAAATATAAAATAGCAATCTTCTGTGATGGCGAGTTTTTTCATGGAAAGGACTGGGAAGTGTTGAAACCACGTCTTGAGAAAAGCAATAACGGCAGTTATTGGGTAAATAAAATATCCAGAAACCGGGAGCGGGATGATGAGGTCAATAAAAGACTGCTGTTTGAGGGCTGGATAGTTATTCGGTTCTGGGGAGATGAGATAAAGAAAGATGTAGATGAGTGCGTGAAAGTTGTGGAAGAGGCTGTATTTGATAGTATGTTATTAGGACATGATGAGTATTAAGATATGGAGGATGCACATAGGTGCTAAAATGATAATGAAACATATTAAATTGTATTCCTTTTTTTCAGGATGTGGATTATTGGATTTGGGTATGGAAAAAGCTGGTTTTGATATTGCAATGGTGTCGGAAAAGTATGAACCTTTTTTGGAGGCATATAAATACTCAAGAAATAAGATGCAATTACCAGAACCTGAGCATGGATATTTTAATGAAGATATATCTGACTACTTGAACGAAACGTCAACACTTGATAAATTTATGAGTGTTGATAGAAAAAATAATATTATAGGTTTTATTGGTGGCCCTCCCTGTCCAGATTTTTCAACAGCAGGTAAAAACCAAGGGGTAAAAGGTGATAATGGTAAATTATCTAAAATATATTTTGATCTAATTGCAAAAGAAGAACCCGACTTTTTTATGTTTGAGAATGTCAAAGGATTGTGGAAAACTAAAAAGCATAAAGAGTTTTATGATAAAATGTATAGAAAAATGCAACGGAATGGGTATTATATTATTGATAAATTGGTAAATTCCCTTGAATATGGTGTTCCACAAGAACGAGAACGTGTTATAATGATAGGAATTAAATGTAGCAATAAAGTACAAAAAGATAAAATTAGAGACCTGGTACAGAAATTTAATTGGGGAATTTCAGATTTTAATATATTAGGTGTAATTAAAAATATGGAATGGCCTATTATAGATGAATTTGTTGAAGATAGTATTATGGAGATGCCGGATGGCATTGCGGAAGAATTGACTGTACAGTATTGGTTCGACAAAAATGGTGTTGATACACACAAAAATGCAAATGAT
>ERZ777011.1094-NODE-1094-length-32727-cov-3.790891_pt1 | contig 32727 bp, 20 predicted proteins | sample MGYA00374964_ERZ777011 | MGnify/ENA primary metagenome ERZ777011 (study PRJEB29310, sample SAMD00008975) | mouse gut metagenome | study: EMG produced TPA metagenomics assembly of the Metagenome analysis of fecal microbiota from mouse which was promoted...
CTGTTTACGGACCTATGCCTCAAAGCGGCGGCGACCTTGCAGAGCTTAAAGCGGAATTCAAGAAAATGCGCGAGGAACAGCGTTCCGACGTCAAACTCGAAAACGAGCTTTTAAAGCTTCGTCTCGACGTCAAGGCGGACAACAGCGCTTCGGGCAGATATCAGCAGGCGCCCGCATTTGTACAACAGCCGGTATATCCTCAGATGCCCGCTTTCGGGTCTCAGCCGGTATACCCTCAGATGCCCGTATTCCCGCAGATACAGCAACAGTCCGGCGTTAATTCGGACGATAGCGCGCTTGCGGAAAAGTTCGGTATAATGATGGCGGCAATGATGCGTAGCATAGGTGCAACCGCACAGGCGGCTTCCGTACCGCAGATTAAGGAGGAAGCTCAACCTCAGGTAATCCAGACGGAAACGGCGCCCGTTACGCAACCCGCGGTATATCCCCCCGACGCGGTCATAACCACGACCACCACGGTGGATACTACGAAAAATCAGGTCAAGTCCCAATCAAGGGGGGAGAGTGAACGCGACAGATTTTTCGATATAGACGGCTTCTACGACAAGTTTGAGGGCTAAACAACTTAAAGACGGCGCGGACGGCAAAATCCGCGTCGTATTTTTTTGTTCGCAAAAGACAAAGAGCGTAAGATAATTGTTACAAATCTTCCGGCAACGCCGATGACAAAATATTAAAATAATAATACGCCTGTACCGCAGGCGTTTATTATTTGTATTGTCGGGGGGTTGCTTTACTATTAAAAAGCTTCGGCTTTAATCAGTTCATATTTCAGACCGATTATCATCTTTTTCATTTTCGAGTATGTAACCGAGCAGATTATCACGTTTATCGGTATAGTTAAATAAATTTTATATCCGCTTAAATTTTTTTAAGAGTTCTAATCCGAAAATTCACGCATAAAGTATTATACACATAGTTTTTGCGGAGGCGGTTATGCTTGATTACAATGTTTACGAGGATATAGCAAAGAGAAGCGGAGGAGATATATATATAGGCGTTGTGGGGCCGGTCAGGACGGGCAAATCCACGTTGATTAAAAAGTTTATGACCGAGCTGGTCATTCCCAACGTAGCGGACGGCAATGCCAAAAGCATTATGACCGACGAACTGCCGCAGTCTGCTTCCGGCAAAAGCGTTATGACTACGGAACCGAAATTCGTTCCGGCGAAGGCGGCGGAGGTACGTATAGAAAACGCGTCCGCGAACGTAAGGCTGATAGATTGCGTAGGCTTTATAACCGAGGGGGCTTCCGGCTTTGACGAGGACGGCAAACCCCGCCTTGTTAACACTCCATGGAGCGAAAAACCCGTTCCGTTTGCAGAGGCTGCGGCTATCGGTACCGAAAAGGTCATCAAAGACCACTCCACGATAGGCATATGCGTGACCACGGACGGCAGCATTGCCGATATCCCGCGTCAGGGTTATGCGGCTGCGGAGGAGCGTACCGTAAAAAGCTTGCAGGCAATAGGCAAACCTTTCGTAATAGTTTTGAATTGCGCGGAACCTTCTTCCGCGTCGGCGCGCGCACTTAAATCCGAATTGGAAGCTAAGTACAATAACACCGTAATAGCAACAAATTGCGAAAGGCTGGACGCGGACGGACTTTTGGACATTCTAAAAGCCGTGCTTTTCGAGTTCCCCGTGATTTCGTTCGACGTAAACATGCCCGACTGGATGCGTTTTCTCCCGCCGGATTCCACCGCCGTATGCGAGCTGTTGGAGCGCGTGCGCGCCGCTTCTCAAAAGGTTTGCAAAATGAAGGATTGCACCGCTTTCGACACTATGTTCGACGGTTGCGGCTACTGGAAGGACGAGGCGGGAATAGCTTTGAACCTTTCGGAAGGAAGGGCGGAGATAACCGCGTATTCCAAGGACGGCATTTTCTTCAATATGCTGTCCGAAATAGCCGGCGACGAAATAACGGACGAGTGTTCTTTGATGCGCTACGTGCGCGGCACGGCGGGCGCGAAGCAAAACTATGATAAAATAAAGGACGCTTTCGAGTGCGCCAAGGTTAACGGCTACGGCATAGTTCAGCCGGACGACTCCGATATGACGCTTGAAGCGCCCAAGGTAGTCAGACAGGGCGGAAGCGTGGGTATAAAGCTCCGCGCGACCGCGCCCAGCTACCATATCGTAAAAATAGACGTTTCCGGCGAAGTCAGCCCTATTATGGGCAGCGCCTCGCAAAGCGAAAGTATAGTTCAAGGCATGATGAACGGCTTCGAAAGCAATCCCGAAGGAATGTGGGAGACCAACGTTTTCGGTAAATCTTTGCGCGGAATGGTAAAAGAAGGGCTTTCTACTAAGGTTTCGGGTATGCATGACGAGACGAAGGCGAAGATGCGCCGCGCCATTACCAGAATAATAAACGAGGGCAGGGGCGGAGTTATCTGCATAATACTTTAAATTTAAAAAATACGGCGGCTTCCGTCAGCGGAAGCCGCAATTTTATTTTTTATTGCCGTTTTTTGCTGTGTTTTCCTTTAAAACCCGCGGTAAAACACTGCTTTTACAAATAATTAAATGTTGACGAAATATTTTCATAGTGTTATAATATTAGCCGATATAACCAAAGAGACGAATATGAAGCAACCCAAACGCTATAATTTCAAGACAAAACCCGTAAAGCCGAATAAGTTTATTATGTGGTGGGTAAAGTCTATTTTATCCGACCCAATATTAAGACGCAGAAATTTCAAGTGCGAAAAAACGGGAATGGAAAATATTAAACCGCCCTATCTTTTGCTTGCCACGCACGCAAGCAATATGGATTTCCGCATACTTTTCGGTTCTATTAAACCGTACAACATGAATTTCGTTGTCACGATAGAGGCTATGCACGACTACACCAAGACGCTTATGCGCCTTGCCGGCGGAATCTTCAAGCGCAGGTTTACGCGCAATTACGAGCTTATCTCACACATGCGCTACTGCGTGAATAACCATGACAATCCGCTTGTTATGTATCCGGAGGCTTATTTCAGTCCCGACGGCACGACTAACAGCCTTTCTCCCGCGGTCGGCAAAATATGCAAGCTTTTGAAGGTTCCCGTCGCGGTGCTTATTTCATGCGGAAGCTTTATAGCCCGCCCGTATTGGAACAAGTCCAAATTCAACTTCCACCGCGTGCCTTTAAAGGGTAAGCTTATTTGCGTTGCGGACGCGGAGGAAGTGCGGCGGCTGTCCGCGGAGGAGCTGAACGAGAGAATAGCAAAGGTTTTCGTTCACGACGATTTAAAATATCAGTACGACAACAAAATAAAAATAAATTACCGTAAACGCGCCGACGGTCTGCACAACATACTTTACAAATGCTGCGACTGCGGGACCGAGGGTGAAATGTATTCTTCGGGAATCACTTTGGAGTGCCGAAGCTGCGGCAAAAAGTGGAACATGACGGAGTACGGACGTCTGGAAGCGCTGAGCGGAGAGACTAAGTTTGCGCATATTCCCGACTGGTGCAAATGGGAGCGGGAATGCGTAAAACGCGAGATAGAAGAAGGTACTTACTGTATAGAGGACGACGTCGAAGTCCACACTTTGCCCAAAAACAAGTTCTATAAACAGGGCTTCGGCAAATTCAGACAGGACGTTACAGGCACATATTTAACATGCACGGCGTACGGAGAGCCGTACAGCCTGCACCTCGCGCCGACGGAGCTGGAAAGTTTACATATCGAGTTCAGCTATCACGATTTAATGAGGCGCAAGCGCTTCGGCGACAGTATGGTCATTTCCACCGATAAGGACAGCTTCTGGCTTCATTCCGGCACAAAACGGTGCGTAATTTTAAAAATTATGTACGCCACGGAGGAGATGAACCGCCGCGCGAAGTGTGAACTGAAAAACAATTCCGGCAAAACGGAAACGGACGGGTAAATCACTCGCCCGTTTCGTCTTTTTCATAGCTTGTAACGCTTTCAGGCGTAAAAATTTCCCCGTCGGCGCCGTATAAAGCCGCGTCGTCTTTCAGGCTCATTATATATTTAACGTATTGCTCGTCGGTCAGTTTTACGATTTTTTTCTTTTTTGCCATGCGGAAAATCCTCCGTTTTTTTAAATATTATGTACTTAAAATCCGGTTTTATTCCGTTCGGGCGCTATGCGTAATTTGTCGCGCGTAAATGGGTAAATTTGTAATTGCCCCCATAATATGCCGCGTTTAACGCAAAATATATACAAAAAACATCAAAATTTTTTGCTAATTGTATTTACTTTTACTTTATTTTGGTGTAAACTAAGTGTATACACTGTTTTAACATGCCCTACGGGCATTTTTGAAAAATTACCACACTTGAGGTACAACATGGCATTCGGAAAAAATAATCAAGGCGCCGAAGAAGAATCGGCTCCGAAGAAAGCCGACGTCTTATTAAGAGGCACACAGGAAATATCCTATAAGCAGGACGAAATTATACGGCAGTCAAAGCTGTCCGTTTCGCGCATAGACGCCGCGTTGGAGTTGTTTTCCAAAAACATTCAGGACACCGCTTATCTTGCCAAGCAGAGCAGCGAAATTTTTTCACAGCTTAAAGCCGAAAATGCTTCTTTGAAGCAGGAGCTTTTATATCTTGCAAAACAAGGGGAAAATATTTACTCCGGTCTGTCGGATAAAATTTCCGAGCTTGCCGAACAGGCCAAGAACAGGGAAAACGCTTACGGCGGACTTGCGGATAAAATAAACGACGTTTCGGAACAGACGAGAATTACCGAAAACGCTTACGGAGATATCTCCGACAGGATAACCGAGCTGTCCGAGCAGACCAAGCGCGGCGAAAACGTGTATGCCGAGCTTGCCGAAAAGGTTGCGGACTTGACCGAGCAGACCAAGCGCAGCGAAAGCGCGTATGCGGACCTTGCGGATAAGATAGATATGATTTCCGCGCAGACCTCGCGCAACGAAAACCTTTACAGCGAAATTTGCGAGAGGCTTGCTGTTATTTCCGACCGTCAGATTTCGGGTGCGGAGCATATAACCGAGATTGTTGACGAGCCTGTCATAACCCCTACGGTAGAGCAGGTAACCGTTCAGGATACCGCCGCGTACGAACGTCTTGCGGACAGAATAGAGGAGCTTTACGAACAGCTTAAAAGAAACGACGCCGTTTATTCCGAGCTGTCTGAAAAAATCGACGTTATATCCGAACGCGTCGAAAGGGGCGGAAATACGGAGGAGCTTTACGAGCAGGTTCGCAGAAACGACAGCTTTTATTCGGTGCTTACCGACAAGCTCGAAGTTCTGTCTTCAAAGGTGGAAAGATACGGAGAGGAGAGCGCCGCGCGCGCCGTACCTCTTTCTTCGGCGCCCGCTATGCCTTCGCAGACGGTCGTAAGGGAAGAAATAGACTATAACAGACTTGCGGAGAAAATCGCCGATATTATCGCCACGCGCGAGGTTATTTCCCCCGATTACATTGCTTCCAAGGTTGCCGAACAGGTCGTAATCCCCGGCATAGAGGGAACCAACGTTCATCTTACCGTGGACGAGGAAAAGATTGCCCGTCAGGTTGCCGATTTGGTAAAACTCAACGGTATAGACGTAATCCGCGAAACGGTTGTCCGTCAGGAGCCGTCGCCGGTGGCGTCCGCCCCCGTAGAGATTCCCGCCGTGCAGCAGGTTTCTCTGGATATAGACGAGGAAGAGCTTGCGGACAGAATAGCGCTTAAAGTAGGAAGTCTCAAAGCGGAAGACTTTGAAATTATCGTCGACGACGAGGGTTGCGAATCCATTTCCAAAGAAATTGCGGATAAACTCGACTACGAGACTATTTCGTCCATCGTTGCCGAAAAGATACGCGTCGCACTCGATATCGCTTCCGCAAACGAGCCCGATTACGAAGAAATGGCTCAGCGCATCAGTGAAAAAATTACCGTTGCCGGCGTCAACGAGGACGCGATTGCCGAAAAAGCCGCCGCGGTTCTTTCCAATTATCTGCCGGAATTCGATACAGACGATATCGCCGACAAGGTTACCAACGCTGTCATAGACGTTGTAAACGCGCAGTCGCAGACAGTCCAGCCCGTCGTGGATAACGAAACTATCTGCAACACCATATCCGAAAGACTTATAGAGTCGCAGGCGGATAACGATTATGCAATAGTCATAGACGAAGAAGGAATTTCCAAGATAACGGAGCTTGTTACCGAGGAAATCGAAAAGGAAACCGCCGCCAGGTTCGATAAGGTCGACGGCGACATTGCCGAAATAAAGGATATGCTTTCCAACGGCGTCGTTGTCGCGGGTTCTACGGAAATAGCAACTTCCGCCGCCGCTTACGACGATAACGCCGTGGAGGAGCTTATTAAAGTAAGCGATCTGGTTCAGCCGGAGGATTTGATAGAGGAAAAGCCCAAAGCCAAACCCAAGAAAAAAGTTATCGAACCCGAGGAAGAAGAGGAGCCGGACTACGACGACGATGACGAATTCGACCCCGAAGACCTCGCCGAGGACGAGCTTATGCCCGGAGAAGTGGGCGAGGGCGTCGATTTCTCCAACATGATGCGCTACAACCGCAGCTTTATTGCGAGGATAATTCAAGGCACGTCGGAACAGAAGCAGTACTACGGCGACATAAAGCATGCGCTTCTCTCTTACAAGAAGGTCAATTCAAACATTGCCTGGGGCGCGGAGCGCTTCAATAAGGGCAGGGAAACCATTGCAAGACTGAAAATCCGCGGCAAGACGCTGTGCCTGTATCTTGCGCTCGACCCGAACGAATACAAGACTTCCGTATATCACCATGCGGACGTGTCCGACAACAAGTCCATGAACGGCACGCCCATGATGGTCAAGATAAAGAGCGGTCTCGGCGTGAGAAAGGCTGTAAGGCTTATAGACGAGATGCTTGCCAAGCGCGAGGGCGTCAAGAGGGAAATACCCGAGCGCGACTACGCGGCAATGTATCCTTACGAGACAATAGACGAACTTATCGAAGACGGACTTATAAAGGACGTAAGCAAAAAGCGCAAAAAATAACGGAAGAAAACAGACTTAGGGGGGTTGATTTTTCATCAATCCCCCGTTTAATGTGAAAGCATACATATTATAATACTTGAACGGAGATTAAATTTTGGAAAATCAGGAAAACATGGAGCGCGGATACCGCGCCCGCAGAAACGTGCGTAAGCCTCAGCAAAAGTTGAGACCCGAAAAACAGGAAAAACAAAAAAAGCAGGAAAAACAGGAAAAACCCAAACTGCGTGAAAAGCTTCAAAAGCCGCAGAAGCCGCAGAAGCCGCAGAAAGTAAAGGGCAACGACGTTAAAAACGTCAAAAAGGCGAAGCGCGGCGCAAAGCCCGTCAGGATTGTGTTTCTCGGCGGCGTAGGTGAAATAGGCAAAAATATGACCGCCGTAGAGTGCGGCGACGATATAATAATTATAGACGCGGGCGCTATTTTCCCCACAGACGAAACGCCGGGCTTCGATTTGGTGGTGCCCGATATAACTTACCTTGTGGAAAACAAACGCAAGGTCCGCGGCGTTGTATTAACCCACGGTCACGAAGACCATATCGGCGGCATACCCTATCTTTTGAAAGAGCTTAAAATTCCCGTTGCAGGGACAAAACTTACGCTTGCGCTTGTGGACAATAAACTGCGCGAGCACAGGATAAACGACGCAAAACTTATAACCATAACGGCGGGACAGCCTTTTCAATTCGGTTGTTTTAAAATCCGTCCCGTAAACGTAAACCATTCCATAGCCGGTTCTCTGGCGCTTGCGATAGAAACTCCGCAGGGCGTAATTTTCCACAGCGGAGATTTCAAAATTGACTTAACGCCCGTCGCGGGCGAGCCTATCGACTTGAAAACCATTTCGGACACGGGTTCCGCGGGCGTACTTTTATATATGGGCGAAAGTACGAATATAGAGCGCGCCGGCTTTACAATGAGCGAAACGGTCGTCGGGGCGACGCTGGACAGGCTTTTCGAGGAAAACGGCGGCAACCGTCTTATAATAGCCACGTTCGCTTCCAACGTGCACCGTCTGCAACAGATATTCGACCTTGCGGTCAAGCATAAACGCAAAGTCGCGCTTTCCGGCAGAAGCATGCTTAACGTCGTCGAGGCAGCGGAAAAAATAGGCGAGATTAAAGTGCCAGAAAACGCGCTTGTCGATATATCGCATATAAAAAACATGCGCGACGACGAAATCGTAATTGTTTCCACGGGCAGTCAGGGAGAGCCGATGAGCGCGCTCACCCGCATGGCAAACGGCGAGCTTCCCGCCGTAAGCGTAGGCAAAAACGATACGATTATAATTTCCGCGTCGCCCATACCCGGCAACGAAAAGCTTGTTTACAGAGTAATAAACAACCTTTACCGCCGCGGCGCAAACGTCGTTTACGAAAGTCTTGAAAATATTCACGTTTCCGGACACGCCTGCCGCGAGGAGCATAAAATAATGCACACGCTTTTAAAGCCGAAGTATTTTATTCCCGTTCACGGCGAGTACAGGCACCTTAAAAAGCACGTGCAGCTTGCCGAACAGCTCGGTTTATCCGAAAGCCGCATGTTCATACCCGAAATAGGCAACTGCGTTGAGATTACGCCCAACGGCATAAAACGCGTCGAAAATGTCACCGCCGGTTCCCGCCTTATAGACGGAGAGGGGATAGAGGACGAAAAGGCGAGTATGGTCATAGAGGACAGAAGACAGCTTTCAGAGGAAGGGCTTTTCATTGTTTCCATAGCGGTATCCAACGGGGAAGTAGTGGGAGAGCCCGCGATAAATTCACGCGGTTTCGTGTTCGATTTCCACCGCGATTACAACAAGGAAATACGCGACGTTATTCTGCGCGCCATAGAGGGTTACGACTTGTCGCGCGGAACGGTGGACGAGCTTAAACGTACGATTAAGCGCAATTTGAGAAATTATCTTATGAGAAAGACAAAACAATCGCCCATGGTAGTGCCGGTGGTAGTGGAGATATGACGCAATTTTCATATGCGCACAACGACACGTCGCAAGGCGAGCGGGTCACCCCCACGGCGGAGTTTAACCGTCCGCACATATGTGCGGAAATACAGGCGTTGAGGAAAAATGCGTTTGCCCGCGGCATACCTACCGCGGACGACGAAACGCTGTGTTTTTTGCAAACGTTTTTAAGCGCGTTCAAGCCGCGGAAAATTTTAGAGCTGGGTTCGGCTGTCGGAATATCCGCCGCCTTCATGTCGGACATATGTAAGCAAGCTCAGATAACTACGATAGAACGCGACGAAGCATTTTATAACGAAGCTTTGCAAAATTTCTCACAGCTCGGTCTCGGCGGGCGGGTAACGCCTGTCTTCGGCGACGCCGCCGAGGAAATACAAAAGCTTGACGGCTGTTTCGATTTTATCTTTCTCGACTGCGCAAAAGCGCAATATGTAAAGTACCTCCCCCGTTTGAAGCAGCTTCTCAACGACGGCGGCTGTCTGCTTGCGGACGACGTGCTTTTGTACGGCTGGATTACGGGCGAGACGGAAATTCCTAAAAAACGTAAAATGCTGGCGCAACACGTAAACGAATACGTGCAAGCCGTAACTAATGACGGACAGCTTTCCACAACAATTATCAATGCGGGCGACGGTCTCGCTTTAAGCGTCAAACTATAAAAAATTTTAATAAAATCAAACAAATGAAAGTAGAACTTCTGGCGCCTGCGGGCAGCTTTTCAAAACTTAAAACGGCGTTTTACTTCGGCGCGGACGCGGCGTATATCGGCGGTAAAGATTTTTCTCTTCGCTCCTTTGCGGATAATTTTACCCGCGACGAGCTTGCTGCGGCGGTTAAATACGCGCATGCTTCGGGTAAAAAAGTTTACGTAACGGCAAACATATTTGCGAAAAACGCCGACATGCCGCTGTTGGAGGATTACTTCTCCTATCTGCAATATATAGAAGCGGACGCGGCTATCGTTTCCGACGCGGGCGTATTGTACGCCGCAAAAAAAAGCGCGCCGTCTTTACATTTGCACATATCGACACAGGCGAATCTGACCAACAAATACGCGGTTAAATTTTGGAGCGAACAGGGCGCTGCGCGCGTCATTCTCGCGCGCGAGCTTTCGCTGGACGAAATTGCGGAAATTCATTCCTTCGTTCCCGAAACAGAGCTTGAAACCTTCGTGCACGGCGCAATGTGTATTTCCTATTCGGGCAGGTGTCTTTTAAGCGACTATCTTGCGAACCGCCCCTCCAACCGCGGCGAGTGCGTGCAGGCGTGCCGCTGGAACTACAGTATTCAGAAGTCCGACCCTTCCCCCGACGGCGGCAAGCTTGAAATACAGGAGGACGGGCGCGGCACGTATATTCTGAACAGCAAGGACCTTAACATGTCCGCCCACCTTGCAAAGCTTGAAAAGGCGGGCGTCTGTTCCTTTAAGATAGAGGGCAGAATGAAGTCGGAGTATTACCTCGCCACGGTCATAAACGCTTACCGCCGCTGTATGGACGACGGTTTTTCCGCGCAGGTTGAAAGAGAGCTTTTGACCGCCGCCCACCGCGACTATACTACCGCCTATGCCCTCGGAGAAAACCGCGACACCGTAAACTATTGCGACAGTCAGACAAAGGGCGACTGCGATTATATCGCAAACGTTTTAAGCTGTAACGACGGCGTAGCCACAGTGGAAATGCGCGGCAGGTTTGCCGTCGGCGACAGACTGGAAGTATTGTCCCCTTCCGAAAATTTCGGTAAATGCTTTACCGTGGAATACGCTTACGCAAGCACGGGTGAACAAGTGAACGACTGCAAACTCGTGCAGGAGAAATATAAAATAAACTGTCCGTACGCCCTTTGCGCGGGCGACATTTTAAGAAGAAGAAAATGAATTATTCCGTCCCCTGCATTTACGGTAAAACCGGTAACGGTAAAATAAGCGTCGCCGTACCGGGCTCCAAAAGCATAACGGCGCGCGCGTTTTTACTGGCGGCGCTCGCACAAGGCGAAAGCGTGCTGTACGGCGCGCAGTTTTCCGACGACTGCGCCGTATTTTTAAATTGTCTTAAAAACCTCGGTATCGGGTGCCGCATTGACGGCGACGCGGTAAAAATAGTCGGTTGCGGCGGCGTATTGAATAAAAAATATGCCGAAATCGACGTCGGTTCCGCCGGCACAGCCGCGCGGTTTTTGCCGGCTTTTCTGGCTTTTCAGGACGGCGAGTACAAGATAACCTGTTCAAACCAGATGAAGTCCCGCCCCGTCGCACCGCTGATACAAACACTTAAAAGTCTCGGCGCGCGGTTTACTTTTACGGAAAACGAAAACTCTTTTCCTTTTATAATAAAGGGTACGAAAAGCCCGTCGGACCGGGTTGAAGTCGACGTTACGCAAAGCAGTCAATTTTTATCCGCAATGCTTATTTCCGCCGTTTGCGCGCGGAAGCCGTTTAAAATAAAACCCGTCGGCGCGCACGGTCGGGGATACGTCGATATGACGCTGGACATGATGTGGTCTTTCGGCGTGAACGCGGAAACCGTCGACGGCGGTTACTCGGTTTACGGAAACTATTGCGCAAAAAAATACGATATCGAACCGGACGTCTCCGCGGCGTGCTATTTTTATGCGATGAATAAAATTCTCGGCACGGATATTTCCGTCAGAGGCTTAATGCGGCACAGTATGCAGGGCGACGCGAAGTTTATAAAGCTTCTCGAAAATTTCAACGGCGGAGAGATTGACATGTCCGGGTTTTCCGACCAGACTTTGACCCTTGCGGCTATTGCTCCGTATTTGGAAAAGCCGACAAAAATATGCGGCGTTGCGCATATCCGCAGGCAGGAATGCGACAGGATACGCGCCATATGCGAAAATCTTGCGGCAATGGGGGTTAGGTGCGACGAATTTTGCGACGGCGTTACGATTTATCCCTCCGCGCCCCGTCCCGCAAAAATAAATACGTTCGGCGACCACCGCGTCGCCATGAGTTTTGCGCTTACGGGACTCCGCTCGGAAGGAATAGTTATAGAAAACGCGCAGGTCTGCTCCAAAACGTTTGCGGGGTATTTTGAAGTTTTGGACGAATTATGTAAAAAGATTGTAAAAACACGTTAAAATTCGCTTTACTTTTTTTCACGCATATGTCACAATAGTGTCATATTAATTTATTACATTGTCAGGTGAACGGTGGAACTTGTAAAAATTAAATTGGGCACGTCGCTGTTCTGGTACATATATCTTTTACTGTGTATCGGGCTGTTTCTCGGACTGTATTTCGGTTTGAGAAAAAAGAGTAAAAAAGTGCAGTACTGGGTGCTGTTCGGCTTTCTCGCATTAAATTTTGCCCTTCACTTTTTAAAGCTGGCGTTGCCTTACTATTCGGACAAGGGTTTCCCCGCGGTAATAAGGAAAAGCACGTTTGAAAACATCTGCGCCGTAAGCACGATGATTTTCCCGTTCATTTTCATAAACAAAAAAGCAAAGGTCATGAAGGACTATATGTTCTACATGGGTTGCGTAAGCGGTATAGCGGGCTGTGTGGCTCCCCTGCCGACGATAGGACTTCCCTTTTATCACCCGGAGGTTATACGTTGTTACGTATGCCATGCGGGCATATGGATAGTGCCCCTTTTAATGGTCATATTCGGTTTCCACAAGCTGGACTACCGCAGAATATGGAAAGTGATTTTCGTCTATTTCGGCGTGCTTGCGTTGATAATGGTAAACGAACTTATTCTTATACGTCTCGGCTGGGTGGAAACGGGCTCTTTGGAAGAATTTTTCGACCCCGGCGACCGCGATATGGGCTATGCCGTCGGGCTTCCTGCGGGTGCTGAAGGCGTTGCAAAGCTTATACTTTGGCTTACGCCCAAGGCGTGGAAAGACCCGTACGTGCCTATTTTATGGCAATTCTTCCCCATGTTGATAGGCGGAAGCTTAATCTGCCTTCTGATGAGTATGTATTGGGAGCATAAGCATTTCAAGGAAGATTGCATAAAGCTCTACAAAAAAACGGTTGAAATTTACGGTATTCTGAAAAACAAAATACTGGAAATGAAAGCCCGTCGTAAAGGCGGCGGCGAAGCGCAGTCGGACGGCGCTTCGGAGGAAGCGGCGGACAAATCTGCGCCCGCGGAAGAAACGCAACCTTCGGACGGAGAAGAAATAAAAAATTAAGACGGCTCAACGCCGTCTTTTATTTTGCGTTTAAATTGTTCATATGTTAAAATGTAAGTATGGAAAGGATAATAATTCATTCCGATCTGAATAATTTTTATGCGTCTGTGGAAAGGCTTTTAGACCCGTCCCTTGCAGGTAAGCCCGTCGCCGTCTGCGGCGACAGGGAGGCGCGCCACGGAGTGGTCCTTGCCAAAAGCGAGGAGGCGAAAAAATTCGGCGTAAAGACGGGCGATACCGTCTGGCAGGCGCAACGCAAGTGCAGGGATATAGTAATTGTTCCGCCGCACTTCGAAGAATATATCGAATATTCCAAAAAGGTGCGCGCCGTATACGCGCGTTACACCGACCTTATCGAAAGTTACGGTATAGACGAGTGCTGGCTGGACATAACCCGAAGCACATTGCTTTTCCCCGAATACGACGGTGAAAAGTACTTGACGGAAAACGGAACGAAATATTATTCCGAAGGTTTTCTTCTACATCTCGGCGACGTAATAAGGAACGCCGTCAAAGACGAGCTGGGCGTAACCGTTTCCTGCGGCGTTTCTTTCAATAAAGTATTTGCCAAGCTCGGCTCCGACATAAAAAAGCCGGACGGAACGACGGTTATTTCCAAGGCGCGTTTCAGAGACATTATTTACGGGTTGCCGGTGGAAGATTTGCTTTTTGTCGGCGGCGCCACCAAGGAAAAGCTGAAACAAATGGGGCTTAACACCATAGGAAATTTAGCCGCCGCGGACGATAAGCTTATTACGGATACTTTCGGCAAGTTCGGGCGCACGCTTTTGAAAAACGCCCGCGGCGAGGACATTGACCCCGTCAAGCATATGGACGAAAAACGTGAAATGAAGTCCATAGGCAATTCCTGCACGTATCCAAAGGACGTGACCGACTTGCGCGGCATAAAGCGGCTTTTATACGTCCTTGCCGAAAGCGTTGCGGCGCGGCTGAGAGAGTCGGGGCAGGGCTTTGCGGACACCGTTCATCTCTGGGTGCGCGACAGCGCGCTTAACAATTTTTCTTTTCAGAAAAAGGTGCGGCACACCGCGCTTTGCGGCGAGATAGCGGAGCATGCCTTTTCGCTTTTTACGGCTAATTTCAGACAGCCGTTCAGTGTGCGGTCGCTCGGCGTTACCGTGTCGGGCTTCGATAACGGACAGTCGCAGCTGACCTTCGACGAGGCGAGCGGAAATTATAACAAACGCTACGCAGTGGAAAAGTGCGTCGACCAAATCCGCAAAAAACACGGCTATGCCAAGCTGCAGCGCGGAATAGTTGCGGAGGACAAGGACGAAATGTGCAACGATATAAAAAGCACCCATCTTATAAAGCCCGCAAAAATAGATTATCCCGAAGATTAACCCGCGCTTATACGCGGCATAAATACTTGTTAAGCTAATTTGCGTCAATTAATTTGACAGCGCGCTTATAATTTTTTATAATCTTATTGTTACATCGGCGGCTTTAAAGCCGCAGGAGAAAAATTTCAGGAGAAAAAAATTTTTATGAATCTTCCCGAAAAGTTCGGTGAAAACGTTTTCAACGATTCCGTTCAGAAAGAGACGTTGCCCAGCGAGGTTTACAAGGCGCTGCGCGCAACGATAGAGGCGGGTAACCGGCTTGACGTATCCATTGCGGGCGCGGTAGCGTCGGCAATGAAAAAGTGGGCGGTGTCCAAGGGCGCAACGCACTACACCCACTGGTTCCAGCCCCTTACCGGACTTACGGCGGAAAAGCACGACAGCTTTATAGAGCCGGAGGGCGACAAAGTAATAATGCGCCTTACGGGCAAAAGCCTTATCGTGGGGGAGTCGGACGCGTCCAGCTTTCCTTCGGGCGGTTCGCGCGCGACTTACATGGCGCGCGGTTACACGGCGTGGGACCCCACGTCTCCGGCGTTCGTAAGGGGAGGCACCCTCTATATCCCTACGGTGTTCGTTTCCTATACGGGCGATACTCTGGATAAAAAATCGCCGCTGTTGCGTTCGATGACGGCGGTCGACAAGCAGGCGAAAAGAATTTTGAAGCTTTTCGGGATAGAGTGTAAAAAAGTATCGACAACCGTCGGGCCCGAGCAGGAGTACTTCCTTATTTCCGAGGAGGAGTATTATAAGCGCAAGGATTTGCGGCTGACGGGAAGGACGCTTTTCGGCGCGCCCGCATCGCGCGGACAGGAGCTTGAAGACCATTACTTCGGCGCTATCAAACCGAAGGTTGCGGAATTTATGCGCGATTTGGACGAACAGCTTTGGAGTTACGGAGTTCTCTCCAAAACCAAACATAACGAGGTTGCGCCCGCCCAGCACGAAATGGCGCCTGTGTTTACTACCGCTAACGTCGCGGTGGACACCAACATGCTCACCATGGAAATAATGCGCAACGTTGCCAAAAAACACGGGCTTGTCTGCCTTTTGCACGAAAAACCTTTCGAGGGTATCAACGGCAGCGGCAAGCACAACAACTGGTCTATGTCTACGGATAAAGGCTTAAATCTTTTAAATCCCGGCGCCAATCCCGAAAGCAATACGCTTTTCAAGCTTGTTCTGGCTGCGGTAATCAAAGCGGTGGACGACTATCAGGGCATTTTAAGGGCTTCCGTCGCGTCCGCGGGCAACGACCACAGACTGGGCGCCAACGAAGCGCCCCCCGCAATAATTTCCGTCTATCTCGGCGACCAGCTCGGCGCGCTTGTAGACAGCATAGTAAAGGATAAAAATTACACTGCGGGAAAGGTAGTGCAAGCGTCCATCGGCGTACCCGAGTCGCCCATTTTCCCCAAGGACGCCACCGACAGAAACAGAACGTCGCCTTTCGCGTTTACGGGTAATAAATTCGAGTTCAGAATGTTGGGTTCGCAAGCCAACGTCGCCGACGCGAATATCTGTCTCAATACAATAGTTGCGGACGCATTCGAGCAGTTTGCGAACGAGCTGGAAGGCGCGGCGGATATCGAAAAGGCGGCGAATAAAGTTATCTCGCGCGAGCTTAAAGCGCACAGCCGCATAATTTTCAATCACGACGGCTACGGTCCCGAATGGGAGCCCGAGGCGGCGCGCCGCGGATTGCTGAACAATAAAAACACCGCCGACGCGGTTCCGCTTTTCTATGAGGATAAAAACGTTGACGTATTCGTGCACCAGGGCGTGTTTACCCGTTCGGAGGCGATAGCGCGCGCGGATATAAGACTTGAAAACTATATTAAAATAATAAATATCGAAGCGCTGACCATGCTTGAAATGGTTAAACGGGATATAATTCCGTCGGTTTCGGATTACGTTGCGGAACTGTGCCGTAACGTCGCTTCCAAACAAGCGGTAAGCGGAAGTATCCCCTGCGACAGCGAAAAGGACGTTATTGCCAAACTTGCGGAGCTTAACGATAAGACCTACAAGGCGGCGCAGCAACTTGAAAGCCACCTTAAAGCTATCGATAAGGACGACATAAAACCCGCGTCTCAGTCCATGGCGCACGTTATTATTCCGGATATGGAGCGCGTGCGCGCCTTGGTGGACGGTATGGAAACGCTTACGTCTTCGGATTTTTGGCCGTACCCGACTTATTTCGATTTGCTTTACAGCGTAAAATGAAAATTATGAAAACCTCTTTTAAAGAGGTTTTTATTTTTTGTCGAAACACACCCAAACGCGGTTTACAAAATATTATAAAAGTGATACAATTTTACGGTAAAGTAAACGGTGCTATATGATTAAAAATTCGAAACACAGAAAATACGTCCGCGCATTTCTGGACAACGGAATAAATCTTGTCCTGTTAAGCGTGCTTACCGGACTTTTTGCCGGCGTTGCGGTAACTTTTTATAATATCCTTGCCAATATAGGCGAAGATACCTCCGCAAAACTTTATCAGCTTATCCGTGAAAATCCGGCGTTTTTCCCGTTGCTTCTTTTAGGCCTTGCAAGCGGAGGAATGGTAATAGGCACGCTTGTCAGATTTGTGCCCATGATACGCGGCAGCGGTATTCCGCAGATAGAGGGGGCGGCGCGCGGTGTGGTGCGCTTCAAGTGGTACGTTACTATGTGCTCGATGTTCGCCGCTTCTCTGGCTTGTATATTTTTGGGACTTTCCGCAGGTGCGGAGGGACCGTCTTTGCAAATGGGCGGCTGTGCGGGCGACGCCGTCGGCGCGGCGTTAAAGCGAAACAAAATGACGCGCAGACTGCAAATTGCCGCAGGTTCCAGCGCGGGACTTGCCGTGGCGTTTAACGCGCCCGTTACGGGGCTCGTGTTCGCCATGGAGGAGGCTTTCCGCTCCTTTTCGCCGCAGGTTTTCATAAGCGCGGCAATAAGCGTGGTCGTTGCGCTGTTCACGCGTAACGCAATCCGTTTGCCGCTCGGCTACGGCGTAGGCTTTACGTTCGATACATTCGTATTTTCTTTTTCGTTCGACGGACAGGGCTTTTTATTCTGCCTCTGGACGGTGCTTGCGGCTTTGATAGTTTCGCTGGCAGGCGTCGGCTTCTACTATTCGGTATTTGCGGTCAAAAACGTTTTCAAACGCATAACCTTTTTCAAGGGCGCGGGCAAGTATATAATTCCTTTCATGCTTGCGGGCGTTTTCGGCATAGTCACCGTCTACGCAATGGGCGGCGGTCACGCTTTTATAGAAAAACTGGGCACGAACGGCACGGGTGAAATTTCCATTGAAAAAATTATGGGTATTTCCGTTATCGCAAGCCTTATAATAATTGTGATATTCAAATTCGCGGCAAGCGTAATGGCTATGGGCTGCGGCGTTCCTTGCGGCGTGTTTATACCCATGCTTGCAATCGGCGCAGGGTTGGGCGCGGTGCTTTCCGTCCTTTTCCGCAAGGCGGGCATGCCTGCCGCCTACGGCGATTATTTGGTTATTATCTGCATGTCGGTGTTCTTCGTAACGGTGGTAAAAGCCCCCGTTACGGGTATAGTAATGGTGTTCGAGCTGACCGGTCAGTTTGAAAATTTTCTCCCCGCGCTTTTGGGTATTGCGGTCGGCTATCTCGTAAGCATGGTTTTCAGGACGGAACCCATTTACGAAAAGAGTCTGGACGGCTTTATCAGGGAAGAAAAACTTTACGAAAAGTCCGTCAAAGTGAGCGTAACAGTCGCCGTAATGAGCTATTCTAAGGCGGAGGGCGCGCAAATAAGGCAGATAATCTGGCCGACCAACGGTCTTGTCGTGAAGATAGAAAGGGAAGGTGCGATAATCGTTCCCGACGGCGAAACGGTAATCCGCGCGGGAGATAAGCTTACGTTCGAATGTGAAACGGACTCGCGGGAGGAGCTGTTGGATTATCTTTACGGAATTGTCGGCAAGCCGGAAAAAGAAGGTTGACGTTTTACCGGAAACGCGGGTAAATTGAAATTACGCTTGACTAATTTACGGTTGTAAATTATAATATAAATGTTTGTCAAAGTCCGCTATGCGGCAAATTTTAACGAGAGGTAAGGAATATGCTTACAAGTATCTGTGGAATCAACTGGGGCGACGAAGGCAAAGGAAGAATGGTCGACCTGCTTTCGCGCGATTTCGACGTGGTATGCCGCTATCAGGGCGGCAACAACGCGGGTCACACGGTCATAAACGAAAAGGGTAAATTCATTCTGAATCTGCTTCCCTCCGGTATCCTGCGCGAGGACGTCGTAAACGTAATGGGTCCCGGCATGGTAATCGATTTAAAGCATCTTTGCAACGAAATCGCAAAGCTGAGGGAGGGCGGAATAGCCGTTTCTCCCGAAAACCTTAAAATAAGCGATAAAGCCATAATAACCATGCCCTACAACGTTTTGCAGGATATAATGGAAGAAGACCGCCTTACCAAAGCCACGGGTAAGCCTTACGGCTCTACCCGCCGCGGCATTGCGCCCGTCTACGCGGACAAATATATGAAAAAAGCTTTCCGCATGGGCGAGCTTTTGAATTGCGAACTTTTGTACAGACGGCTACCCGATATAGTCGATTGGAAAAATATGACCATCAAAGCTTACGGCTTCGAGCCGGTCACTGTGGAGGAAATGAAGGAGTATTTCGAAACATACGGAAAACCCCTTGCAAAATATGTGACCGATACGGGAAGCTATCTTGACAAGGCGCATGCGGAGGGTAAAAATATCATGTTTGAGGCGCAGCTCGGCGCCCTGCGCGACATAGATTACGGTATCGTTCCCTATACGTCCTCGTCGTCTACAATAGCGGCTTACGCGCCCATAGGCGCCGGCGTGCCTAATCTTAAACTCACAAACTCGATAGGCATTATGAAGGCTTATTCAAGCTGCGTCGGCGCGGGTCCTTTCACGTGCGAATATTTTGACGCGGACGCGGAAAAACTGCGAGAGCTCGGCGGAGAATACGGTGCTGCGACGGGCAGACCGAGAAGGGTGGGACCCTTCGACGTGGTTGCTTCGCGCTACGGAATACGCTGTCAGGGCGCGGACGAAATAGCGCTTACCAAGCTTGACGTTCTGGACGGGTACGAGACGATAGAAATTTGCACCCATTACGAGCTGAACGGTAAAATAGTAGACGAATTCCCTTTTACCGACGTTCTCGACTACTGCAAACCTGTGTTCGAAAAGGTCAAGGGCTGGAACTGCGACATTACGGGTTGCCGCCGCAAGGAGGATTTGCCCGTCGAAGCGTTGGACTACATTTATATGCTTGAAAAGTTGTGCGGCTGTAAAATCAGGTACGTTTCCGTGGGAGCGGAACGCGAGGCCTGCATAAAGATGTATTGATATGAAATTTTATAAAATGCACGGGCTTGGCAACGACTACGTTTATATCGACTGCTTTAAAGAGAGCGTCGAAAACCCGCAAAGTCTTGCCGTAAAGCTTTCGGACAGGCGGTTCGGTATCGGCGGAGACGGCGTAATTCTTCTCTGTCCGTCGCAAACCGCGGACTGCAAAATGCGTATGTTCAACGCGGACGGTTCCGAGGGGAAGATGTGCGGAAACGGCATAAGATGCGTGGGCAAGCTTGCGCATGACTTGGGGTACGTCAAAACCGACAAATGCACCGCGGAAACGCTTTCGGGCATAAAGAAGCTTGAATTCTCTTTCGGCGCCGACGGACTTGTTTCCACCGTCAGGGTGGATATGGGCAGGCCCGAACTGGACGGTAAAAAAATTCCCTCTGCGTTTTCGGGCGAAAGCGTTATAAACGCGCCGCTCGAAGTCGGCGGAAAAACTTACGGCGTAACTTTGGTTTCCATGGGTAATCCGCACTGCGTCGTGTTCGCCGACCCCGAAAAAACCGACGTTGAAAAAATAGGCGTTAAGTTTGAAAACCATGCCGCATTTCCCGACAGAATAAATACCGAATTTGTGAAAGTCGTCGGCAAAAACGAGCTTTCCATGCGCGTCTGGGAGCGCGGAAGCGGCGAGACGTTCGCCTGCGGAACGGGGGCGTGCGCGGCGGCGGTTGCGGCGGTTTTAAACGGCTTGTGCGAAAAAAACCGCGGGATAACCGTTCATCTCCGCGGAGGTGATTTGGAAATTCTTTATACGGACGAAACCGTCTTTATGACGGGACCCGCGACGCTTGTCTTTACGGGCGAAATAAAGCTTTGAATTTAATATAAACGCAGTTTAACGGCGTTAAACTATTACTTCGGTAAAAAACAATTTAAACGGCGCGGCGCGCGGAGTTTTCTCCGTGCGCCGCTTAATATGCCGTCAGTCGGTTTATATATATTGCGGTGCTATGTGCGGAGGGATAAAAATCGCAGTTTTCTTATGCCTGAAAGTCACAAATTTACAATTAAAATGGCGACATATTCTTGCAATTGCTTTGCCTATATGTTATAATAACAGAGATTTAACGGAGAGGATGAAGTTATATTATGACAAAATACATTTTCGTAACCGGAGGAGTTGTTTCCGGTCTTGGCAAGGGCATCACGGCGGCGTCGCTCGGCAGACTTTTGAAGTGCAGGGGATACAAGGTCGCGTCCCAGAAACTCGACCCCTATATTAACATAGACCCCGGCACAATGAGCCCTTTTCAGCACGGTGAAGTTTACGTAACAGAGGACGGCGCGGAAACCGACCTCGATCTCGGGCATTACGAAAGGTTCATAGACGAAAATCTTAACAAATACTCCAACCTCACCACGGGTAAAGTCTATTGGAACGTTTTAAATAAAGAGCGTAACGGCGAATACCTCGGTCAGACCGTGCAGGTAATACCTCACGTCACCAACGAAATAAAATCGTTCATTTACAACGTCGGCAAAACGTCGAACGCCGACGTTGTTATTACGGAAATAGGCGGAACGATAGGCGATATAGAGAGCCAGCCTTTCATAGAGGCTATCCGTCAGGTAGCGCGCGAAGTGGGCAGGGACAACTGTTGTTTCATTCACGTAACGCTCGTTCCTTATATTTCCGGATCGGAAGAATTCAAATCCAAGCCCACGCAGCACTCCGTTAAGGAATTACAGGGCATGGGTATAAATCCCGACATCATAATGGCGCGCGTCGACGCGCCCATGCCCAAAGACGTAAGGGCGAAAATAGCAATGTTCTGCAACGTGGAGCCGGAGTGCTGTATGGAAAATTTAACTCTGCCCGTGCTTTACAGCTGCCCCATAATGTTGGAGGAGAGCAATTTTTCGGAAATAGTCTGCAAGCGCTTAAAGCTCGACCCGCGCGTGATAGATTTAACCGAGTGGAATAAAATGCTTGAAAGAATCGCCGCGCGCGACAAGACCGTAAAGATAGCGCTTTGCGGCAAATACGTTCAGTTACACGACGCTTATCTGTCCGTCGCGGAAGCGCTTGCGCACGCGGGTTACGAAAACGCTGCCAAGGTCGAAATAAAATGGGTGGACACCGAGGAGCTTACTTCTGCCAACGCAAGTAAAATTTTGCACGGCGTAGACGGCATAATCGTCCCCGGCGGCTTTGGAAACCGCGGTATAGAAGGCATGATTTTATGCGCAAAATACGCCCGCGAGAATAATATTCCTTACTTCGGAATCTGCCTCGGAATGCAGACGGCTGTGATAGAGTACGCGAGAAACGTCCTCGGCTACGCAGACGCAAACTCGTCCGAGTTCGACCCCAATTCCAAACACTGCGTCATAGACCTTATGCCCGACCAGCACGGCGTAAAAATGGGCGGCACAATGCGTCTCGGCGCGTATCCCTGTAAGGTTTTGGGGGATATAATGAAGCGCTCCTATGCAGAAGCGGAAGTGTCCGAGCGTCACCGCCACAGATACGAGTTCAATAACGATTTCAGGGAAGAAACGGAGAAAAAAGGCATGAAAATCGCAGGCACGTCGCCAGACGGTTCGCTTGTCGAGGCTGTGGAAATCCCCTCAAACGATTTTTTCATCGGCGTTCAGTTCCATCCCGAATTCAAATCCCGTCCGCAGAACGCGCACCCCGTTTTCCGCGAGTTTATCAAAGCGGCGGTAAAATATTCCAAAAAGGCTTGAATAAATGAAGTTAAATAAAAACTTTAAAAACATAGAAGAAAATTATCTTTTTGCGGAGGTCGCAAAAAGGGCGGCGGCTTATTCCTCGGCTCATCCCGAAAAGCGGGTTTTAAAGCTGGGCATAGGCGACGTCACTCTGCCGCTTGCGCCCGCGGTTATATCGGCGCTTCACTCCGCCGTGGACGATATGTCAAAGCAGGAAAGCTTTAAAGGTTACGGACCTTACGCGGGTTATGACTTTTTAAGGGAAAGCATACGGGCATACTACATGTCGCACGGCGTTAATCTCTCTCTTGACGAAATTTTCGTTTCCGACGGCGCAAAGTCGGATTTGGGAAACATTCTCGATATTTTTTCGGTTGACAACACGGTTCTCGTTCCCGACCCCGTGTATCCCGTATACGTCGACACCAACGCTATGGCGGGCAGAAAAGTTATTTACGCCGCCGCGAACGAAGGCAACGGATTTCTTCCCATGCCCGATAAAAGCATAAAAGCCGACGTAATTTATATCTGTTCGCCAAACAATCCCACGGGCGCGGCATATACCAAAGCTCAGCTTAAAGAGTGGGTGGATTACGCCAACGCGACCGGCGCGGTTATTTTGTACGACGCCGCTTACGAGTGCTTTATTACCGACGAAAGTCTTGCCCGCTCCGTCTATCAGATAGAGGGCGCCGAAAACTGCGCGATAGAATTCTGCTCGTTTTCCAAAACGGCGGGTTTTACCGGCACGCGCTGCGGCTATACGGTAGTACCCAAAAGCATTAAGGCGGACGGACTTTCCGCCAACGCTATGTGGTTTCGCCGTCAGGCGACGAAGTTTAACGGAGTGCCTTACATAGTGCAAAAGGGCGCGGCGGCTGTGTTCACCGCGCAGGGGCGTAAAGAAATAAACGAAAATTTGAATTATTACCGCCGCAATGCGAAGCTTATCGCCGAATGTATGGATAGGCTGGGCATATGGTATACAGGCGGTAAAAATTCGCCTTACATCTGGCTTAAATGTCCCGACGGACTTAAAAGCTGGGATTTTTTCGACACTTTGCTTGAAAATATTCAGGTCGTCGGCACGCCGGGTGCGGGCTTCGGCAAAAACGGAGAGGGCTTTTTCCGTCTTACGGCGTTCGGCAGCGAGCAGGTCACTAAAGAGGCGGTCGAAAGATTTGAAAAATTTTTATCGGAATAAATATTTAAAAATCGGTGCGCTATGAATGAAAATTATCAAAGAGGCGCGGGGATACTCTGTCACATTTCTTCCCTGCCCAACAAGTACGGTATAGGTTCTCTCGGCAAAGAAGCATACGAATTTGCCGATTTCCTCAAAAAGTCACACGTCAAATACTGGCAGATTCTGCCGCTTGTGCAGACGGGCTTCGGCGACAGCCCTTACCAGTCGGTTTGCTGTAATTCGGGCAATCCTTATTTCATCGACCTCGAAGCCTTGAAGGACGAGGGGCTTTTGGACGACGAAGAACTCGAATCCGCGCGCATTTCCGAAGGCTATACGGATTACGGCGCCCTGTACGAAACGCGCTTTAACGTGCTTCGTCTGGCTTATGCGCGCTTCAATATAAAGACGCCCGACTTCGTGCGGTTTATGCAGGAGGGCAGGTTTGAGGATTACGCCGTGTTCATGTCGCTTAAAAGCAGGTACGGCGGCACCTTCGATACTTTCCCCGACGCGTATAAATTCAAGGAGCATCTCGCCATTGAAGAATTCCGCCAGTCGGTATATAAAAGCGAATACTGCTTCTGGCAGTTTTTACAGTACGTATTTTTCAAACAGTGGAAAAAACTGAAAGCTTACGTAAATTCGCTCGGCATAAAGATAATAGGCGATATTCCCCTTTACGTCGCGTACGACTCGTCGGACGTCTGGGGGCATCCGTCGCTTTTCAAACTTGACGAAAATTTGAAGCCCACTGCCGTTGCGGGCGTTCCGCCCGACTACTTTTCGCAAAAAGGTCAGCTTTGGGGCAATCCGCTTTACGATTGGGACGCGCTTTCTTCGGAAAATTACGAGTGGTGGATTGACCGAATCGCGCACGCTGCGGAAATGTATGACGTCATAAGGATAGACCACTTCCGCGGACTGGACAGATATTACGCTATACCCGCAGGCAACGAAACCGCGGAAATAGGCGAGTGGTTGCCCGGTCCCGGCATAAGGCTGTTCAACGAAATTAAGCGCAGAATAGGCGACGTCGACATAATAGCAGAGGATTTGGGCTTTTTGGACAACGGCGTGGTAAAACTGAGAATGAGAACGGGCTTCCCCGGCATGTGCATACTTCAGTTTGCTTTCGACGGCAGCGATACAAACTCCTATCTGCCGCAGAACATGACGGAAAATTCCGTGGCGTATACGGGCACGCACAACAACGATACGACGCTGGGCTTTATCAACGCCATGTCCGAGGAAGAATTCAAGTCGTTTAAAAAATATCTTCGCGCCGCGTTGGAGACGGAAAACGTCGTCTATCCGATTGCCACGCGCGAGGAGGCGGCTATGGGCGTCAATATGTGCGCGCTTGCGTCCAAGGCGCGACTTGCTATAATTCCCGTGCAGGATTTACTTACTCTCGACACACGGGCAAGAATGAATATTCCGTCCACTTCGGAAGGCAACTGGCAGTTCAGGCTTGAAAAAATTCCCGACAGGTTCCACGCCGCAATAATGCGTAAGGCCGTAGACGAATTCGGCAGATAATTAAATAAAGATAAGTAAAAGAGCCGCGTTAAAACGCGGCTCTTTAAAATTTGAATTTATTTTTCGAATATACGCGTGCATACGACGGTCATATCGTCGTTTACTTTACTGCCCGTCGCGGCAAGCGCACCCGCAAGTATTTTATCGGCAAGGTTCTGCGGATTGAGCGGTTTGAACTCCCGCAGGAATTCGTACATATCGGTTGCGGAAGGAAAGGCGGAGGTAATGCCGTCGCTCATAAAAACTATTATATCGCCGTTTTTAAGCTGTTCGCTGCAAACGGTGGGGCGCAGGCTGTCCAATATTCCCAGCGGCAGACTTTGGCTTTCCAAAATTTTAATTTCCCCCTCGCGTATTATAATGCCCGCGGGCGAACCTATTTTAACGAAGTCCGCCGCGCCCGTGTTCAGGTTTACGGCGGCTATGTCTATGCATGTAAAGCGTTCGTCGCGGTTGAAAGAAAGCAGCTTGTTTATTGTTTTCAGCACGGTGCCTTCCGGCATTTCCGCGCGGTAAAAGGCTTCGATAAGCGATATGGCCGTGGAAGATACCTTTTTCGCATATTCGCCGCTTCCCATACCGTCTGACAGCGCCATAAGAAAGCTGTGCTCGTTTATTTTTATGACGGAATGGGTATCGCCGGAAACTTTTTCTCCGTTCTTTATGGCGAAAGCTACGCCGAAAGCCGCGTCGTAACGCGGAGGCGAGCAGAAAATAAAACAGTTCTTTTCGCCGTCGTAGCTCAATTTGTCTTTAAGCTGGTATTTTCTTTTTGTAACTTCGGAAAGTATCGCCGTGACGGCTTTAAGGTTTATTCTGCCGCATATAACGGCGCTTATTTCCATATCATCGCCGCTTACGTAAAGCTCGGGACAGGAAATTCCGCGCGCCGCCAGTTTTATTTTCAACGCCTGTTCCAGTTCGCCGTATTCGCTGTGGGTTTTGCTTAGCTCGACCGCGCAGTTTTTCATTACTTCGGCAACGCCGCGCGCCTGGTCGGCAAGCAGTATGCGCCCGCTTTTGGCGTTTTCGGATTCGGTCATAAATCTTCTGTATTCCGCAAGCAAGGCGTTTAAAGCGTTAAGTACTTCCGCCGGCTTCGAGCAGTTGACCGTGACGTCGGCAGGCAAATCTATTAAATTTACTTTGCCTTTCACACAGCCCGCGTCTATCAGTTTTACAAATCCGTTATATACGTTGCTGTGCGCGCACTTTTTTGCCCTGTCACAGCTTTTACAGCACTTTTCTTTAAGCTCGGCAAGCATGCGCCCGCGCGCGGCGGCGTCGTTTACTTCGTCGTCAAGTGCGTTGAAGGCGCACTCTATTTCTCTGAATACCTCCGAAATGCGGTAAAGCTTTTCTCCCGTTCTCATCTTACTGCGTTCCACTGCGGTATCGGGAAGCACCTCTTTTACAAGCAGTCTGTTTTTAAGGCTTCTCATATATCTGTCGGATGGCACGCAGACCGCGGCAGCCAGTAAAACAAGGAATATCGCGCGGAAAACTATTAACGGCACGGAACACTCGAACCCGCCGAAAAGCCAGCAGTAGACCGACGTCACGCCGAATGTGATTACGGAGGTAAAAATTTTCCCCGCCGCGCAGAAGATAAGTGAAATTACTGACAGAATTATGTAAGCCGTAAGCGGCAGAAGGGTAAGCGATATAATGGACGGCGGCGCCGCCAGCGCCAACGCGCATATTATTACCGCGGGCGAGCGGGAAATTCTTACGCTTATAACAACCGCCGCGGCGGAAAGGGCGGTGTAGACGAAAAATCCCGTCAGGTTAAAGACGCCTGCGCCCAAAGCTATATATACGACTGCGCAACAGACTAGCTCGTCCTCGCGCAGCCTGCACCGCATTACCCTGTATAAAAGCGCGTATACGGTTTTGAAGCAGAAGAAAGCGAAAGCGAGTATCGTTACGGCGGCAATGCTTTTTAACAAATATTCGTTTGCGGTAAAAAGCTCGCCGATTCCGCGCCAGGGCGCGAATGCTATGTAAGGTGCGGCGGCAATTGCTATGTAAACAGCCGCTTCGTAGCGTATTTTGCGCTTCGTACGGCGGTATATAAGCGTTATGGCGCACAAAAATGCCGCTTCGAAAAGGCTTAAAAGGCTTAACGTCCAGTTAATGTGCACAGCGGAAGCCAGTACGTAAAGTAAAGGCGTTGCTACAATGTTCGTGCCGCAAAGAAGCATGGCGTAGTACAGCCCCAGCGAAAGGGGCACGCCGTCGACCGCTTTATTCATAAATACCAGCGCGGCTGCGTAAACTACGTATATTAAAAGATTTTTTGTGTTTATTTTAAGGGGCATAGCCCCATTGTACAGTCCTGTTTACTGATAAATTTGTCTGTTTATACGCGATAATAAACGTTTTTGTAAATAACCCGCGCAATTCGGGACAATAATAATGTATATGCGCTGAATAAATCTTAACTTCAATTTAATTGACATAGGCTGTAAAATTTTGTAATATTATGTTGAATAACAGGCATCGGAGGCTTTAATGGAAGAAAAATCGGTACGCGGTGAAGGCACTACGCTGGGTGATATCTTTCGCGTAATATTTTCGCAAAAATGGCTTGCGCTTATACTTGCCGCGGTTCTTACTGCGGTGTGCGTCGTAGGTCTTTATTTCGGATATAACAAAAGTAAAAAATACTATTCGGTTTCGTTCGAGCTGGAGCTTGCCGGCTCGGAAAACTCTGAACAGCAGGTTCATAAATATCCCGACGGCAATACGTTCAATTACCGCAATATAATTTCTTACGATAACATGCAAAACGTAAAAAACGGCGACTCGTCTTTTGCCGGCGTGAATATAAACGGGTTGGCGGAAAACGGCTGTATCTCAATAACCAGAAGCATAACGCAGCTTACGGAAAACAGCTATGAGACCGTTTACACTATATCCGCAAAGGCGGATAAATTTCCCAACAGCGTCGTCGCGCGCAACTTCCTTACCGCGCTTGCGGCTATGCCGGACAGATATCTGGCTACCATGGATATAGATTATAACGTATATCTGACAACTTCGGAAAACGCGGTAGATTACAGGACGGAAATCGGCGACCTGTTAAAACAAGCAAATTATCTTTCCGAGCAGTACGACAAGCTTATCAAAACGTACGGCGACGTTACCGTAAAAGACGGTAAAACTTTAACTTCGTACAAACAGAAAATCGCTTCTTATGTGGACGACGGTAAAGTGTTGTCCAATCTTCTGACCGTTGCGGAGGATGGGCTGTATTTAAAGAGCGAAAGTCTGAAAGAAAAATACCGCTTCGATTTGACGCAGTTGGAGTTCGATTTGACCAAAGCTGAAAACACGTTGCAAAATCTTTTGCATTCCGACGATACCTCCGGCAGCGCGTCGAATGCGCTGGTTATCAAAGAGCAGTCGGACCTTGTGGAAGATTTAAAGCGGGATAAGACGCTTTATCAAAACTATATCGACCGCGGCATTACGGGCGCGGCGATACCCGAAAGCTTTTTAACGTCTCTCGACGAAGCCCACAAAACCGTTACGGCATATACGGAAGAATTTAAGCAGGTTACGGGCACGGTATATTCAAAAAGTTCTTCCGTGATATTTACAAGCGCAAACGTAATAAGCACGTCCGGCGGCATGGGACTTACCATGATAGTAATACTCAGTCTGGCGTTCGGTATTATAGTGTCTTTCATAGTTTCGTATATCGTCGGTTATTGTCTTGCAAAAAGACACGGTAAAAAAGCAAAACTTCCGGAGCACGCGCAAGACGTACAGCCGACCGAGCAGGTAGAGTCGCCTTTTACGGAGCAGTAATTTCAAATTTTAATAAGGACTTACCTTTTAAACGGGGTAAGTCTTTTTTTTACGGCAAAATCAGCTATTGATTTTTTATTTCCGCTGTGTTATACTTGATATTCGACAGGTCGGTTATGAGTGATTTGGAAAAATTGAAAAATTCGATAAATCCGCGCAAACAAACTTCCAAGGAGTTTTTTCTCGGGCTTTTGGACGCGGACAAGCAGAAGGCTTACGAGGACGGGCATATCTCGGCGGTAATGGCTATGCTTAAAATAATCAGGCTTAACAGGCTGAGGGCTAAGGCGGACGCGGCGAAAAAGGAACGCAATGCGTTGAATTCTTCGTCGGAAAAAAATGCGGAAAGTTACAGGCGCGTGTTGGAGCTTGACGCGCTTATTTCGTCGCTTAACGAAAAAATAAATTCTTACAAGCCGTTTTTCGACGAGCCTTATTTCGCGCGTATGGATTTATATGACACGCGTGAGGGCTACAACAGCTACTATATAGGCAAGCGCGGCGACGAGGGGCTGGAAATCGTAGACTGGCGCGCCCCGCTTGCGCGGAAGTATTATCAGAAAAGCCGCACTTCGTTCACGATAAACGACTACGACTATAAGCTTATTCTGCGCCGCGCGCTGAGGACGGAAAAGGGAAAGGTGCTGGATATAAAAAACGAGTATCTCAACCTTAAAGATTATCTTACCGCAGACGAGATAGGCGGCAGGGACGAGTCCGTTATTTTCGACCCGTTTTTAAAAGAAATTTTGCTGAGCCGCAAGGAAAAGCGCGAAATAACCGACATTATAGAAACCATACAGGAAAAGCAGTACGAGATAATTACCCTGCCGGAGCGCGACAGGTTTATAGTTCAGGGCGTTGCGGGAAGCGGCAAAACAATGATTATGCTTCACAGGCTTTCCTACATTCTGTACAATAACGAAAAACTTAAACCCTCTGACGTGCTTGTAATTACTCCGTCGGATTCCTTTAACGATTTTATAGACGAGCTTTCGGCAATTTTGGAGTTGGAAAAGGTCAAAACCTATACGCTTAACGGCTACTTTTTGAAGCTGTTAAAAAATGCGGGCGTGGACGTTGCCGATAAAATCGACTACGTTCAGCCCGTTCCGCCGGAGCTTCTTAATTACGTATATTCCGAAAAATTTACCGCGGAGATAAAGAGCCGTCTTTTAAAAATTTACGACGGAGTATTCGGCTTGTTCGCTTCGAGCGAGTGCGTCCGGTTTTCCGAAAGTCTTGCCGCCGCGTGCGAAATGCAGGAGAAAGAATATACTTTTATCAAAAATACGGGTCTTCGCGTAAGGCGCTGTATCTTAGGGGAAATAAAAGAAAAACCGGACGGCGGTCTTTACTATACAAAACAGTTCCGTAATATGTTCAACTGCGTACAGGACGTAAAGGAATTTTTACGGCTTTTATCCGACGGAAGAATGGGCAATTACGCGTTTTTTTACAGACAGCTTCTTTCCTTTTACAAGTCGCTTAAATTTTTGCGCCGCTATTCCCAGAAAATTTGTCTTGCGGCGGTCGACGACCTTAACGCGCTGTCCCTGTCGGTTGATAAGGAGATAGCCGATTTGCGCCGTTACAAGCGCAGGATAGGGGATACCGAGGTTCTGACTTATCCCGACAGAATTGAAAAGAGAGAGCAGTTAAAAAAGGAGACTGAGGACGCCAAACGAGCCGTGGAGCGCATTGCCGACGGCTTTTTGCCCGTTTACGACTTTGCGGACGTTGTGCGTGCGGACGGCTTTCTTTCTGGAATAGGCAAATGCGAAAACGTTTACGGCGTTGTTCGCTTTTTCTACCGCGAAACCGTGAAAAAGATAAAGACGCGCTTCGGCATGTCCACGGCGAAGCTTTGCCGCTTCGACCCGTTTGCGCTGTGTCTTTTGGCGGCGGAGCTGGGCTTTTCGCTTTCACCGCAGTTCGGTTTTGTGTTCGTGGACGAGGCGCAGGATATTTCCCCCGCGGAGTATGCGGTTCTCCGCAGCGTAAACGGACGCGCCGCTTTCAACGTTTTCGGCGACCTAAAACAGAATATGACGCCGTACAGGGGCATAAAAAGCTGGGACGAAATAGGCTGTAAAGTGTATAATCTCAATCTCAATTACAGAAACACCAATCAGATAGTCGAGTACGTTTCGGGCAATTTGGGTATAGACATGCGCGCAATAGGCGCAGACGGAAGCGAAGTGGAGCGTATAGACGAAAGATCCGCGACGAAATATCTGTCTGACAAAAACGGACTGCGCGCAGTAATTACAAGCGAAAGCGGTTACGGAAAATATTTGCGCAAAAGCTATAACTCAGTCCGCGACACGGGCAGAATATCAAAATCGAAGATAAATATTCTTACCGTATACGAAAGCAAGGGGCTGGAATTTACCGCCGTAGCCGTAGCGGACTCGGACATGAGCGACAACGAAAAATACATTGCGTACACGCGCGCATTGAAATATCTTGCGTGTATTATTTAAAATTTTCATATAAAAATTTTACCGTGTGTCAATAATCTTAGTTGCGGTAAAAGCGGCTTTGATGTTATAATAAATAATACTAAATTACGGACGGACTTAAATGGCAAATAAAACAAAAAAACAACCCGATACTATAGAGCTGGAAGGCGAACTTTTAAATACGGTCAGTTACGCGACGTATTACTGCCGTCTGCCGCTTTTCACGTCTTTCAAAATATTTAACCGCGCGCAGGAAAACGCATGCGAAATTTCGGTAAGCATTACCGGCTCTACGCCGTTGATAATTCCGACGGAGCTTGCTCTCGAAGAAATACCGCACGAAAGCAGTATAGAGGTTTCGGCGGAAAATCTTCTCAATCCCAAATATTTAGCCGATCTGGACGAGCCGTCGTCCTGTACGGTGCAGGTGAAGCTTTTAAACGGCAAGGACATAATTTGTACCTTGAAAGCGGAAGTCGAAGCCCTGCCCATAGACTGTTGGAGCGGGCTTTCCGGCAATCCGGAAATGCTTGCAACCTTCGTAAGACCCAAGCTTGCCGACTGTCAGAAGGTTTTGGCGGAAGCCGGTCTTCAACTTAAAACCTGGGGCTATTCTTCAGAGTGGAGCGGCTATTCCGGCAACGATAAAAACGGCGTGCGCAACGCCGCCGCCGCCGTGTACGCGGCAATACGCAATCTTAATATAGAGCGTGAAAGCTGTTCCGACTTTACTGATACCGTACGCGCCTGCGACGTCAGCGGTATACTTCAAAGCAAGAAGGCGACGTCGCTTGAAATGGCGCTTTTCGCCGCTTCCTGCTTCGAGGCGACGAAGCTTAATCCCGTGCTCGTACTCGGCAAAAACAAGGTCGGCGTAGGCGTCTGGCTGTACGACAGTTGTTTTTCGTCACCCATGCAGGACGACATGACGGTAATAGAAAAGTACGTGACTGACGGCGTAAACAACCTTGCCGTTTTCGACGCGGACGATTTGTTTGCGCATAAAAACGCAAGCTTTACCACCAGCGAAACTCACGTGACTTCTTTTTTGAAAAGCAACTCTTTCGACGTGTGTCTCGACGTAAGGCGTTGCCGCGTCGGCGGAATTTTCGCCCTGCCGCTTAAAGTAAAAACGGCGGGCGGGTACGAGCTTCTGGACGACA
>ERZ777011.1096-NODE-1096-length-32669-cov-15.916968_pt1 | contig 32669 bp, 32 predicted proteins | sample MGYA00374964_ERZ777011 | MGnify/ENA primary metagenome ERZ777011 (study PRJEB29310, sample SAMD00008975) | mouse gut metagenome | study: EMG produced TPA metagenomics assembly of the Metagenome analysis of fecal microbiota from mouse which was promoted...
TTTATTGACAATATTATAAAATCATGATATATGTATAAAAATCTTAAAAATCTATAAACCATTCGGTTTAAATATCCAAACAAAAAATATAAAATAAAGAAGGTGGTTATATGCTGGTATAGAAGGTTAATAAACTAATTGTTTTATTGACTAAAATTTGATGTAAATATATAATTAAAAATGATAGGGTAATAGAATAAACTAAAAGGAGGTTCTATTATGACAATAGACGAATTGTATCAAAAATTAACCACAGAAGTGAGTGAGAAAATCATTCAAAATGTACAAAAGAAAATGGACGAAAGATTTGATGTATTAGAAAAAAGGATGGATAGGCTAGAAGAAAGATTTGACATATTGGAAAACAGGATTGATAGACTAGAAGAAAAATTTGATGCATTAGAAAGAAGAATAGATTCGTTAGAAGAAAGAATAAATATATTAGAAGAAAAAATAAATATATTAGAAAAAAGAATAGAAAAATTAGAAAAAGAAGTCGCAAGTATGAAAAATACTATGATGGACATGTGTGAAAATATAACAGAACTTAGAGAAGATGTTAAAATAATTAATACAAGATTAGATTCCTTAGAGAATAAAGTGGATTCTCTTGAAAAGAGATTTAAAGAGCATGAAGAGAATTATTGTATAGAAAGAAAACATATATTAAACCATATGAATATGCTAGCAGAAAAAATAGGATAAGTAATATAATTGTAATGAAAAAGCACTTGATAAAAAATGTTTTTTTGGTTAAAATCATAGTATATAAGAAAGGAATTTATATATATGAAAAATATAAAAAATCAAAAAGGTGCAATTTCATTGTTTGTTATTTTGGCAATGCTTTTCTTCTTAGCATTTATATTAGGAGCATATTCTATTGCTAGTAGAAGAAATTCAGCACAATTGGAGACAGTTCGTGAAACTGCAAAAATATATTCAAGTGGTGTTGATGCCAATTCTCTTTATGATTCTATGTTAGCTACAACACCTAATACTACAATTCCAATTACAACTTTTGAACAATTAAAAGAGGCTAAAAGGATTCAAGAAAATGCAACTTTACAAACTAATTATACAATTAATGGTAAATTATATACATATAAAAAAGGTGCTTCTTATGTATTAGCAAATGACATTATTTTAAATATGGAATCTGAGATACATGGAAAAAGTGATATATCAATATATGATTATATACTTTATGATAAAAACAATTATAATATAGATTTAAATAATCATAACATATATTATAAATTAAAGGATGGTTCTTTGTGGAAATGTATTTTTTATCAAGATATAGGAACATCGCAAGCATCTGCAAATAAATTTACAAGTGCTAATGCAGGAAAATGTTATACAGCAGATAAGTATAGTATCTTAGCTAATGGAATTGATGAATTTAGACAATCATGGTCTAGTAATACTAATTATGAATTTTTATTAACATATAGTTGTGTTTCAGGTAAATTTGATATAACTAATAAAAAATATCAAAGATGGAAACAAACTAATAATCCTACAAAAGAAACATGTACAGAAGGAGATGGCAGTGCAAAAGCAGTTGGTTATGAATCCGTAACAGAAGGACTAGGAACAGGTAACTTTTGGGGTGGTTTGACGTTGTCATCACCATCAGCAGTAACATCTTGTTATTTGAATGGTTCAGTAGGTCATGGAAATTGGTTTTATGCTGTTGGAGCTTATAGTTGGCATAGTACATATGGAATACCATCTTCTGATGCAGTAGGTGGTTCTGCTCGAGAATGTTTACTTTTTGTGCGTATAAAATAAATTTAATTAAATAGTCATAAAAAAAGTACTTCCTAATATACTTTAATAAAAGTGTACAAAATTAGGGGGTATTTTTTATGGATAACTTAAATATATATCAAGACATTAAAACAAGAACACAAGGAGATATATACATAGGAGTTGTAGGACCTGTAAGAACTGGAAAATCAACATTTATTAAAAGATTTATGGAATTATTGGTTTTACCTAATATAGAAAATGGATACAAAAGAGAAAGGGCTATTGATGAACTTCCACAGAGTGCAGGTGGAAGAACAATAATGACAACAGAGCCTAAATTTATTCCAAATGAAGCTGTAAATATTACATTAAGTGATAATATTACATTAAAAACTAGATTAGTAGATTGTGTTGGATATTTAGTAAACAATGCGATTGGTTATATGGAAGACGAAATGCCAAGAATGGTTAAAACACCTTGGTCTGAACAAGAAATGCCATTTGAAACAGCAGCTGAACTTGGAACAAGAAAAGTAATTGTGGAACATTCAACAGTAGGAATTGTAATTACTACTGATGGTTCAATAACAGATATACCAAGAGAAGACTATATTGAAGCAGAAGAAAGAGTTATATATGAATTACAAGAAATAAATAAACCATTTGTAATTTTGATGAACTGCTTAAATCCTTATGATGCATATAGTATAAATTTAGCAGAAGAATTATCAAATAAGTATAATACACCAGTTATTCCAGTAAATTGCGTAGATTTGAATTTAGAAGATATAAATAATATTTTTTCTAAGATATTGTATGAATTTTCAATTGAAAGAATAAATGTGAATTTTCCAAATTGGATAAATAGTTTGGAAATGACTAATCCATTAAAAGAGAATTTATATTCTAAGGCAAGAGAAACTTTTGAAGATGTACAAAGAATAAAAGATGTAGGAAATTGTTATACAAAATTTTCTGAATGTGAAGAAGTAAAGAAAGCAGAATTGGGGCAAATAGATTTAGGTACAGGAGAAGTATTTGTTAATGTAGAATTGCAAGAAAGTTTATTTTATCAGATGATTAGTGAAATAACAAACATGGATATTAGCAGTGAGGGTGATTTATTTTCTTGTATTACAAACTTTGCAAAAGTGAAAAAACAATATGATAAAATGGCATATGCTTTGCATGAAGTAAATGAGAGAGGATATGGAATTGTGTCACCAGGAATAGATGATTTAATTCTTGAAGAACCAGAAATTGTAAAACAAGGTCAAAAATATGGTGTAAAATTAAGAGCAAAAGCACCATCAATACACATGATGAAAATAAATACGGAAACAGAAGTATCTCCAATTGTTGGAAGTGAAAAACAATCAGAAGATTTAGTAAAATATTTATTAGCAGAGTTTGAAAGTGATCCTAAGAAAATTTGGGAATCTAATATATTTGGAAAAAGTTTACATGAATTAGTAAATGAAGGCTTGCAAAATAAATTAGTAAGAATGCCAGAAGAGGCACAGAAAAAACTTCGCGAAACATTAGAAAGAGTAGTAAATGAAGGAAGCGGAGGACTTATTTGTATTATACTTTAATAAGTTTATATATAAACCAAAAACGCACTTTAAAATACAAAGTGCGTTTTTGGTTTATTATGTGTTCGTCAGAACTTTTCAAATTTTATAATTAATTATTTTTTAAATTATATAAATCATTATCTATACAGCTTTGAGCTCTTTTAGCAGTTTTAGGATCAGCTTTTAAAGCATTTTCTAAAAATTCTGGATGAGCTATAAGGAAGTTTCTCATATAAGTATATGGATCTTTTTTAAATTCTGTAAGCATGTCTAATTGTGATTGATTTATAATACCTAACTCGAAAGCTTCTTTAAATAAAGAATTATCTAATTTTACTAATGATAAAGATTCAATTTTTAATCCTTTTAAAGTTTCTTCACCACCTTCTAATCTATCAACAACAACAGCACTCCAATATATATCTGAACCTAATTTTTTGATAGCAGGAGCCCAATAATTTTCATAGCTTGAAGCTTTTGTAAGTAAATCTGCTACATGTAAAACTTTTTTACCTTCTAATTTTGTAACTTCTGTACATTCTTCAAAATCACAAGTGCTTACAACAGCAGATTGATCTTTAAATAAAGTTATATGTGGTAATCCAAGAAGATAAGCAATCATCATAGAAAAATACCAATCTCTTCTTTCTCCACCTGAAACATAGTCAATTACTTTTGTGTCAATGTTTTCTTGAATTAAAGTTTTTAAAGAATCAATTGTTGTTTTGAAAACTTCATTTCTTTCGTATTGTTCTAAAACTTTTTCAAAAATCATTCCTGGTAAATCTGTTTTTGTTTCTGTTTCTAATGAATTAGTTATGAAATTTAAAAGTCCAACAGCATCTGATTCATTACCATATAAGAAATGAGTGTTTACAAAATATGGTGAAATTAATCCAGAAGTAAGCCAAAAAGGTTGGTCAGCTGAACTAACTCTAAAAGCATCTGTTTGAAATACAAATGAAACTAATTTATTACTCATAATAATACCTCCAAATTTTTACTAAACCTATAATATAAGAAATATATGTTAAAGTCAATATAAGTAGTCAAAAAATATTGTTATATTGTTTTTTTTATGGTGGTGTGATATAATCAACTGGAATTTTATGAATAACTTGGAGGAGTATATGAAAGAAACTAGTTATAGTGTTGAAGAAGTAAAAAATTTTAAAGAGTTATTAAATCATTCAATTAATTTGTATGGGGATAATAATATATTTAAATTCAAAAAAAGAATGTATAAAAAAGGAGAGACAGTAGAGTTCAATTATATGACATATAAAGAATTTGGTAAAGAAGTTGAAGCTTTGGGGACAGCGCTTAATTCTTTAAATATTGATAATAAAAGAATAGCACTTATCTCTAAAAATAGATATGAGTGGATAGAAACATACTATGCTGTTCTTACTGGAAGCAAAATCATAGTTCCATTAGATAAATCTTTGCCAAATAATGAGATTATATCATTGGCTGAAAGAAGTGAGGCAGAAGCTATTGTTTTTGAAGATAAATATTTAGATGTAATTAAAAAAATTAGAGATGAAAAATTATCTTCTATTAAATACTTTATAAATATGGATGCTGAAAAAGAAGAAGATGGAATTTTATCATATAAACAATTAATTGAAAAAGGCAAAAAAATGATTGAAGATGGAGATACATCTCAAACAGATGCAGTTATAGATGAGAATGCTATGGCTGTAATGCTATTTACTTCTGGAACAACTTCAATGTCAAAAGCAGTAATGCTTTCACAAAGAAATTTATGTCAAAATGCTCTAAGTATTTTAGCATACATGAAATTTGATGAAAATGATTGTACATTAGCACTTTTACCTTTCCATCATGCTCTTCCAGCTTTTGTTATGAATGTTCTTATATATGTTGGTGCAACATATACTTTCTGTGATGGACTAAAATATATTACTCAAAATTTAGCAGAATATGAATGTACTGTAATTGTCGCAGTACCAGCTATTGTAGAAGTAATTTATAAAAGAATAAAGAAACAGATAGAAAAAGAAGGAAAAACAAAACTTGTTAATAGTATGACAAAATTTACAAATGTATTAGATAAATTACATATTAAAATTAAAGATAAAGTGTTTAAAGATATTCATAATGCACTTGGTGGTCATTTAAGATTATTAATTTCAGCGGCTGCTCCAATAGATTCTCAAATTTTAGAAGGATTATTAGGATTTGGAATAAGAACAGTTCAAGGTTATGGTTTAACAGAAGCTGCACCAACAGTATCAATCGAAAATGATTTTGATGTAAGACTTGGTTCAGTAGGTAAACCAATAAAAAATGTAGAAATTAAAATTGAAGGAAGAGATGAACAGGGAATTGGTGAAGTTTTAATTAAAGGACCAAATGTAATGCTAGGATACTATAAAAATGAGGAAGCAACAAAGGAAGTATTAGTAGACGGTTGGTATCATACAGGAGATTTAGGTTATTTAGATAAAGATGGATTCCTTTATATTACTGGTAGAAAGAAAAATGTAATTGTTCAAAAAAATGGTAAGAATATTTTTCCAGAAGAATTAGAAGTACTTATAAATCATATTCCTTTTGTAAAAGAAAGTATAGTTTATGGACGACCTACATGGGATAATGATTTAGATATTTGCGTAAAGATTGTTTATGATAAAGATGAAATAAAAGCAGTTCATGGATATAAAAGTGAAGAAGATATATTAAAAGATATGAAAGAAGCTATTGCAAAGATAAATGAAAATATGCCACCATATAAACATATTAGAGATGTAATAGTTACAAGTGAAGAACTTATAAAAACAACAACAGCAAAGGTAAAAAGACATGAAGAAATAGCAAAAATATTAGGAGAAAATAAATAATGAGTAATATAATTGGTCTAGTAGTTTCTGTATTATTTATGGGAATTATAATAATGTCAGGAAAACTATTTGAAAAAGCAGGAAAAGAAGCCAGCAGAAAATTTATACACATAATGTTGTCAAATTGGTGGATTATAGCGATAGTATTTTTTGATAATATGTGGGTTGCTGCTTTATTACCAGCAGTTTTTGTAGTTGTAAATTATATTTCTTTTAAAACTAATCTTATAAAAGTTATGGAAAGAGATGAAAATTCAGAAAATAAAGATAGTTTGGGAACAGTATATTATGCATTGTCATTATTAATTCTTGCATTAATTACTTTTGGACCATTACAAAATCCATTAGTTGGACTTTGTGGAATTTTAGTTATGGGTTATGGAGATGGATTAGCAGCGGTTATAGGACAAGCAGTAGAAAGTAAAAAATTCAAAATTGCAGGAGACACCAAAAGCATTGCAGGTTGTATTACAATGTGTGTAATTACTTGTATGATATTAGCAGGATTTTTGTATTATAATAAAGCAGATTATTGGGCAATAAAGTCAATAGTAATTGCAGGATTGATGACTTTAATTGAAGCTGTTTCAATTAAAGGTACAGACAACATTACTGTACCACTAATCACTTCATTATTAGCATTTTTAATGGTATAGGAGAAATTATGGTTTTAGATAAAGTAAATTATCCAGAAGATTTGAAAAAATTAAATACAGAAGAAAAGAAAGTTTTAGCACAAGAAATAAGAGAAAAAATTATCAGTACAGTTTCAAATACTGGTGGACATTTAGCATCAAATCTTGGTGTTGTAGAACTTACAATGGCAATACATAGTGTATTTAATTGTCCTAAGGATAAGATTATCTGGGACGTAGGACACCAAACTTATGTACATAAAATTTTAACAGGCAGAAAAGATAAATTAGAAACATTAAGACAATTAGATGGAATTGCAGGTTTTCCAAAAACTTGTGAGAGTGAATATGATTCTTATGATACTGGACATAGTAGTACATCTATTTCTGTTGCATTGGGTATGGCAAGGGCAAGAGATATAAAAGGTGAAAATCATAAGATTGTAACAGTTATTGGAGATGGAGCTTTAACTGGTGGAATGGCGCTTGAAGCCTTGAATGATGCTGGAAGTAGTTTAAGCAATATTATAGTAATTTTAAATGATAATGAAATGAGTATTGCTAAAAATGTTGGTGGAATATCAATGGTGCTTTCAAAATTAAGAACCAAGGGATTTTATGTAAAAGGAAATTTAAAGAGCAAAAGGATCATAAATAAAATACCATTTTTTGGAAAAAAAGTTGTTAAACTAGTGCAAAGAACAAAAAGAGGTATCAAACAATTAGTTATTCCAAAAATGTATTTTGAAGATATAGGTTTTAGATATTTAGGTCCAGTAGATGGTCATAATTTAGAGAAATTAGAAGATATATTAAAAATATGTAAAGAGCAAGAAGGACCTATATTATTGCATGTTTTAACTAAAAAGGGAAAAGGGTATAAACCAGCAGAAGAAAACCCAGATATTTTCCATAGTACATCAAAATTTGAAATAGAAACAGGCAAGAAAATTGGAAATGGCAAAAAAGATTATTCAAAAACCATGGGAGATAAGCTTGTAACTATTGCTAAGGATAACAAGAAAGTGGTTGCTATAACAGCAGCTATGGCAGATGGTACAGGACTTGCAGAATTTCAAAAAAAGTTTCCAGATAGATTTTTTGATGTTGGGATTGCAGAGCAACACGCAATTGGTTTAGCTGGTGGATTAGCTAAGGAAGGATTAATACCAGTAGTACCAATATATTCATCATTTTTACAAAGAGCTTATGATCAAATTGTACATGATATTTGCATTCAGAATTTACCAGTTGTTATGATTGCTGATAGAGCTGGAATTGTGGGAAATGATGGAGAAACACACCAAGGATTACTAGATATGGCTTTTGGAAATACAATTCCAAACCTAAATATTATGGCACCAAAAGATTTTACTGAACTAGAAAATATGTTAGAATTTGCTATAAATCTTGAAAAACCAGTTTTAATAAGATATCCAAGAGGTTCAGAAGATATGAAATTTGAAAAACAAGAAGTTATAAGTCTTGGAAAAGCTGAAATTGTGAAGAATGGAGAAGATATATGTATAATTGCTATTGGAAAAATGGTAGCAAGAGCATATAATGTAGCAAAAGAATTAGAAGATAAGGGAATAAGTAGCAAAGTAATTAATGCTAGATTTTTAAAGCCAATTGACGAAGAATTGATAAAAAAAGAAATGAAAAATTGTAGTATAGCAGTAGTTTTAGAAGATGGAACTGTAAAAGGTGGATTAAATAGTGAAATAGAAAGAATTATAGTTCAAAACAAATTAAAAGATATAGATTTTATTGCTTTTGCATATCAAGATGAATTTGTAAAACATGGAAAAACAGAAGAAATTGAAAAGAAATATCATATAGATACAGAAAGTATAGTAAATACAATTTTAGATAGCAAAAAATTAAAACTAAGATTAAGTATTAAAGAAATTAAAAATAGAGGTCAAAAATGCTTAAAAATGATAGAAAGCAATATCAAGGAGAAAAAATATCAGACAAAATAGAATTTTGCAGAACAAGAAATAAGATAGTACATACTGATTTTTTAGATATAGCAAGCAAAAGTGAAGCACAAGAAATTTTATTTAAAGAAAAATTTCAGAATTATTTTTTTGAAGGTGGAAAAGAAGGTGCTGACAGAAATATTTTAGTTTTATATCCTGATAAAATTTCAGAAGAAATGGCAAGAAAAAATATAGAAAATATTTTAGAAGTAATTAGAATAAAATTACCTAAGGAACTTAAATATGAACATAGAGATTATTTGAGTGGAATTATGAAATTAGGTTTAAAGAGAGAAAAATTCGGGGATATTATAGTAAATGAAAATGGAGCAGATATTGTTGTACTAAAAGAAATTGCAGAATATTTAAAAAATAGTTTGCAAGAATTAACTAGATTTAGAAAATCAGAAATTGATATAGTAAGTATATTAGGACTTCAAAATGTAGAGACAATTTTTGAAGAATTTACAATAATAGTTTCTTCTTTGAGATTAGATAATTTTGTTGCAGAAATTGTAAAATGTTCGAGAACAAGAGCAGAAGAAATAATTACTGAGCAGAGAGTTTATCTAAATTCAATATTAGTTGAAAAGGTTTCAAAGAAAATAAATGTAGGAGATGTAATAACAATAAGAGGAAAAGGCAAATTTATATTTAATGAAATTCAAAGAGAAACTCGAAATGATAGATTAGTTTTAGGTTTAAAAAAATATATTTAACTACTTGTATAATAATAAATTTTAATGATATAATGCAAAATATAAAGCATGAAAATACCAATAAATTGGGATAAGGAAGGTATAGAAATGCCATTAAAAAATAGAAATTGGAAAAAAATAATATCAGTAAGTGTGTTAATTAGTTTTATTGCACCAATATTATATTTAGTTTTTAGAATTGCAACAACAACTAATGATATATTACCTAATAGTGGTGAAATGAGAGTGCGTAGTGATTATGTACTTATGTTAGTTCAGTGTTTATTAGGTATTATAGCAATGGCAATTCCAAGTTTTCTAAGTAGAAAATTCAAATGGGAAATTCCAAATGTAATGTATTATTTTTATGTGTTTTTTCTATATGCAGCTATTTTTTTAGGAGAAATACAAAATTTTTATTATAGATTCAAATACTGGGATTTAATTTTGCATACACTTAGTGGAACAATGATAGGATTTTTAGGATTTTCTGTTATTGATATGTTAAATAGAGAAAACGAAAATGTTAATTTGAATGCATTTTTTGTAGCATTTTTTGCGTTCTGTTTTGCAATGACACTTGGTGGAATTTGGGAAGTATATGAATTTGCAAGTGATGGAATTTTAGGAACTAATATGCAAAAATATGCACTTGAAAGTGGAATAGAACTTCAAGGTAGAGATGCAATTTCAGACACAATGGAAGATATAATAGTTGATAGTGTAGGAGCACTAGTTGCAAGTACGATTGGTTATATTTCTATAAAATATAAGTTTACTTTTTTAAATAAAATTAAAATAAAAATTGGTAAGAATCAACCAACAAAAGAGAAAATGATAGGTGGTACCGATGAAACAGCCCATCTGAAATAGGAGGATATGATGATTAATTTAACAGAAGATTTGAAAATGGCAAGAATCGCTAGAGATAATGCTAAATCTACAACATATAATGTAGGAGCAGTATTGAAATGCAAAAATGGAAATAAATATACAGGTTGTAATGTAGAAAATCAAGGCATACAATCTATTTGTGCAGAAAGAGTAGCTTTTGTAAAGGCAATTTCAGAAGGTGAAACAGATTTTGAACGAATTGTAGTTATTGGTGCTCCAAAAGGTGGAGATGATTATGAAAGATGTTTACCATGTGGATATTGTAGACAATTCATAAGTCAATATACAGATAAAGATTTTAAGATATATACAGCTTATAACGATAAAATAGAAGAATATGCAATGGATGAATTATTACCATATTCTTTTGATGGAAACAAATAGTTGTGAAAAAAGTTTGCAAAAAAATGCAAACTTTTTTTAAAATTATATAAATAAAATTTTTGAAATATAAGTTTTTTCGTTAATATGTAATATTAACGACCTATTACAAAATTATAATACATATAAATTTGTAAGAAGTCAAGCTTTCCATAATAATTTTTTAGAGCAATTTTTTTGCTCTTTTTTTATTACTTGAAATTAATGAATGTATTGCAATTACTGATATATATTAAATTCACTGTTTTCGTTAATATTACATATTAACGAAAAATATTATGTAAATAATCAGAGGTGGTTTTCCTTCTGATTATACCAATAAAAGTGTAGAACACTTTTAAATTTTGTGTACAAAAGGTTGGAAAACAGATAAGTTTTGAAATTAGCTAAAATGTATTTCAGAAATACAAAAAAGTTTAATCAAAATTAAAATTATTTTCCAACTCATATATTTAAAGAGAAAGGAAAAGAAAAATGTGTAAACAAAAGAGGAACAGAAGGAAAACAAAGAATGATTTTTTTAAACAATCAAAACGGAATAACTTTGATAGCATTGGTGATAACAATAATCATAATGCTAATCTTAGCAGGTGTTTCAATAAATGCAATTGTTGGAGATAATGGAATAATAACACAAGCGCAAAAAACGGTTTATTTACAAGGTTGTGCAATATTAGAGGAATATTTTAATGAATATTATGCTTCTAATATATCTGAATTTTTAGATTCAGATGAAGCACCTTTATTTTGTTTGAAAAATGATCAACCTAATTGGTTTTACAATCCACCTTTGGGATATATAGTAGATAAAAGAGGAATGGTATATTATCTTATAAATAAAGATGGATTACCAGAAGAATTAAAGGCTCAGGTAAAAGGTGGAGAAGCAGGAGATAAAAGTTATCAAGCATATTCAACTTTAAATGATGTTTATGGAGTTACGAGTGATTTAAAAGTATATTATTGCAAAAATGGTAGTAATAATATAGTAGGTAATGTTAATATAGATAAAGATGATCCCAATAGAGAAATTTTTTCTGCTAATAGTGAGTATGCTAAATTAATTAATGGCAATGATGAAGAAAATGTTACAGCTAATGATATTAAGAAAATTTCAACACTTACAATTGATGAGGAAAGTGGAATAAAAGAGTTATCAAAATTATATAACTTTATAAGTTTACAAGAATTAGTTTTAAAAAATGTTAATTTCAAAAATCTATCTGGAATTGAAAATATTAGTAAATTAAGAAAAATAACTTTATATAATACTGTTATAGAAGATACTTCTGAACTTGCTTCAATAAAAACTTTGGAAGATTTAAAAATAGAAAAAACAACAAATGATGAAATTTCAAAGATATTGACAAGTATGAAAAATACAGACTATACTAATCTAAATAGCATAGCTATAATAAATTCTGAAAAAGAAGTTTCTGATGTTTCAAAATTAGGCGAATTAACGGATGCAAGTAAAAAGGCTGTTAAAACAATAAAATTATATAGCAACAATATTAAAGATATAGATTGTTTAGAAAATTTCAGCAATGTAACTAATTTAGAAATATATAATAATATTATAGAATCTTTGTATGTCGCTTGTTCTAATATGAATCAATTACAGTTTTTAATAGCTTATGGAAATAATTTGACAGATGACATTGAAAATGGAAGACAAGCACTAGGTTCTTTAACAGGAAAAACAGAATTATTAGGAGTAAATTTAAGCAATAATAAAGACTTGAAATATTTGTCTGGATTATCAACTCATATAAAAATATATGATTATTTTTATTTAGCAGGTTGTCCATCATTATTGGAGAGTGAAGTTTCTTGTATTGCTGATATATATAATAATGCATATAAATTTCAGAAAAATATAGATGGAAAATATCAGAAAAATTTAGCTTCGAAATCTATATATTTATTGGGAGATAAAACATTAACAGATACTTCTCCTGAAATTGTGTCATTGGAAAATTTAAGTACAAGTGCAAAAAATGAAGTAAAAGCTATACAATTACAAAATAATCCACAATTAAGTAATAATAAAATAAATCTTTTACTAAAACAATTTCCAAATTTAATTTCTGTTAATTTAAATGGATGTACAAATTTAACGAGCTTAGAATTTGTGCAAAATACACCAAATTTAAAAGAAATTCTTTTTAAAGATACTGGGGTAACTGGAACTAGTGTATCTGTTTTGGATACATATTGTAATAAGATTGTTGGAATTGAATGTAATAATCCCGATATAGATTTGACTTGTATGCAAAAAACTTTAAGTGGACTAAAAAGAGATATAACAGGAACAATAGAATATTATGCTTTGGGTGGAATGAGAATTGGAGAATTAGCTTCAAAATTAAATCAATGTACAAATTTAACTGGTTTAGAATTAACAGGATTATCATATAAAGGGACTATCGATTTATCAGCTTGTGTAAATTCGGTGGACATTGGATTTTCTGAAAGTACAGCATATAAAGTTGTTTTACCTCCAAAAGTATCTAGTATTAGATTAAATAATAATGTTTTTGATTATAGTTCTTGCAAAGAAATTAATATATTACAATTAGAATCTCGTGACATAAACACACTTGCAAGTATGTGTTTGAATGTAGAAAAATATGGAATAAAAATAAAAATGTTTAATTCTATGTATGGTGATTGGAAAGCAGATACACTTTCAACATATAAAGATGAAAAAAATAATATAGATGCGATTGGACTTAATGCAGGAGAATGTTTGAATAGATTAAATAATGCAAATGTAGAAGAAATATTGTTAGGTTTTTGGAATAGGTGGAAAAATGGTGAATATAGTATAGAAGAATCAAAAAGTTGCAATTATGATCATTGTTTTGATACCTTGGATTTTTCAAATGGATTTGAAAACTTAAAAAAATTTTATACCTATAATACTTTGATAAATAATTTGAATTTTTTAGCAAATTGTAGTAATTTAGAGGTAATTGACTGCCCAGGAGCAAAAATTAACAATATTGATGGAATAAAAAATTTAAGAAATTTAAAACAATTAAATTTGAAAAATAATAATATTATAGGCTTAGATGCGGTGAAGAATTTGAATCAGTTGAAAATTTTAAATGTAGAAAATAATCTAATTCAAGATATTTCTTATGCAGATAGTGTACCATATAGTAATGTTGATATTCTTGTCGATTTAAATAAAAAAGGTGCTTTAAGAAAAGTGTATATTGAAGATAATGATATATATGACATAGAAGAATTAAGAAAAATAAGAAATTGGGAAGAATATAGTGGATTTTAGCAGAAATTAGAAAACGAAAGACAGGATAACCTGTCTTTTTGTATTGAAAAAAAACAATAAATATGATAATCTTATTTTGGAAAAAGGAGAAAAAATGCTAACAATAAATATTATTTGTGCTGGAAAAATCAAAGAAAATTATTTAAAAGATGCAATTGGAGAATATTCTAAGAGATTGTCTAAGTATTGTAACTTAAATATTATAGAAATTCCAGATGAAAAAATACCAGATAAATTAAATCTAAATCTTGAAATAGCTATAAAAGATAAAGAAGGAAAGTTAATGATAAACAAACTTCCAAAAGATACATATTTAATTTGTTTGGATTTAAGTGGGAAACAATTAACTTCAGAAGAATTTTCAAAGAAAATTGAAGATATTTCTGTAAATTATAATAGTTCAATTACTTTCATTATTGGAGGAAGTTTGGGAATATCACAAGAACTTTTAAATATGTGCAAAGAAAAGATTTGTTTTTCAAAAATGACATTTCCACACCAATTAATAAGAGTATTCTTACTTGAACAAATTTTTAGAGGATTTAAAATACTAAATAATGAAACATACCATAGATAGGAGCAAATATGACATTTGTAGAAGAAAAATTATTAGAATTTTCAGATAAAGAATACAAAGAATTTAATAGTAAACTTTGCCCTGATACACAAAAAGAAATGCTTGGCATTCGTGTTCCAGAATTAAGAAAATTAGCTCAAACTTTGTTGAAAGAATATGGATTGCAAAAAGTTTTAGATAATAGCACTGACCAATATTTTGAAGGTATCTTATTACAAGGGTTAGTTATTGCGTATTCTAAAATGTCATTTTCTGAAAAAATACCATATATAAAAGAATTTGTACCTAAAATTGATAGTTGGGCTATTTCAGACACTTTTACACCAACATTAAAGCCTAAAAATGATGAATTAGAATTAGCATGGAATTTTATTATTCCATATACAAAATCTGATAAGGAATTTGACATTCGTTTTGCTGTAATTATGATGTTAGATTATTTTATAACAGAAGAATATGTTGATAAAGTTATAAAAGAATTAGATAAAATACATCATGATGGATATTATGTAAAAATGGCAGTTGCTTGGACAATAGCAGAAATAGCAACAAAATTTAATGATAAAGCAATAAAATATTTACAAAATAATAATCTAGATAATTTTACACATAATAAAGCAATTCAAAAAATGCGTGAATCATATAGAATAAGTAAGGAACAGAAAGAGTTTCTTAAAACTTTAAAGAGAAAATAATTCACTAAAATTTCACAGAATTTTAATATAGTTTTAATACATTATATATAATATATTATCAAATCAAGGAGGTAAGATTTGAAAGATAATAGTATAGTTATAAATTTAGATGATATTAAAAATGGAACTGCTGAATTTAAAAAAATTATGCTTATGTATAACTCAGCTCTTAAAGAAATTGAAACAAAAGTAAATATTTTGAGTGATGAATTTCAAACTTTATATAAATATAACCCAATAGAACACATAAAAACAAGAGTAAAAACACCTGAAAGTATCATAAAGAAAATGGAAAGAAAAGGTATGGGAGTTACCTATAATAATATGGTAAATTACATAAATGATGTGGCAGGAATTCGTATTATATGTTCTTTTTTACCAGATATTTATAGAATTGTAGAAATGTTTGAAAGATCAGAAGATTTAAAAATTATAGAGAAAAAAGATTATATTAAAACGCCCAAAGCTAGTGGATATTCCAGTTTCCATTTAATAGTTTTAGTTCCAGTTACTTTTTCTAATGGAACAGTAGATGTTAAAGTAGAAATTCAAATTAGAACTATTGCAATGGATTTTTGGGCTAGTTTGGAACATAAGATAAAATATAAATATGAAAATGGAGTTCCTAAGAATATTTCCAAGGAGTTAATTTCATGTGCAAGAATGATAAATAAATTAGATACCAAAATGTCAAAATTAGGTGAAGAAACAATGAAACAATTAACTGAAAGTATGGAAAAAAATGAACCCGAACAAATAAATCAAATAAAATTGATTGAAAAATTAGAAAAAGTACTTTTAATGAATAGCGAAGGAAAGAAAAATGAGATTAGATAAATTTTTAAAAGTTAGTAGAATAATAAAACGCAGAACGGTTGCTAATGATGCAGCAGATAGTGGTAGAATATCCATAAATGGAAAAGTTGTAAAACCAAGTTATGAAGTTAAAGTTGGTGATATTGTAGAAATTAAATTTGGAGACAAAGTTTCTAAATTTGAAATTTTACAAGTCCCAACTTCTGGTAAAATTGTTGGAGAAATAATAAAAGTATTATAAGATACGACATAGCAAAAAGTATTGCAAGATGAGGAGAATAAGTATGACAGATTTTGTACACTTGCATGTCCATAGTGAATACAGTTTATTAGATGGAATGTGTAGAATTGAAGAATTACCAAAGAGAGCTAAGGAGCTTGGAATGAAAGCTATTGCACTTACAGACCATGGAGTTATGTTTGGTGCAGTTAGTTTTTTTCAAGCTTGTCAAAAAGAAGGAATAAAACCTATTATTGGATGTGAAGTTTATGTTGCACCAAGAAGTAGATTGCAGAAAGAAAATGGAATTGATGATAGATATTCTCACTTAATTTTATTGGCAAAAAATAATAAAGGATATCAAAATTTAATTAAACTTGTATCTCTTTCTTTTACAGATGGATATTATTATAAACCACGTATAGATTTAGAAATTCTTGAAAAATATCATGAGGGGTTAATTGCACTTAGTGCATGCTTAGCAGGAGCTGTAAATCAAGCTATATTAGCAGATGACATGGAAAAAGCAAAAGAAACAGCTTTATGGTTTAAGAATATATTTAAAGAAGATTATTATTTGGAAATCCAAAATAATGGATTATCTAAACAAGTGCTGGTTAATCAAAAGTTGATAACACTTTCAAGAGAACTAGATATTCCACTAGTAGCAACAAATGATGCACATTATTTAAGACAAGAAGATAGTTATAATCATGAAATTTTACTTTGCATACAAACAGGTAAAAAAATTACAGATGAAGATCGAATGCGTTTTGAAACTGATGAATTTTATATAAAAACACCAGAAGAAATGGCAGATTATTTTTCTAATGTACCAGAAGCAATCGAAAATACTGTTAAAATTGCAGATAAGTGTAATTTCGAATTTGAATTTGGTGTTACTAAACTTCCAAATTATGATGTACCACCAGAATTTAAAACTCATAGCGAATATTTTAAAAAATTATGTGATGATGGGATAAAAGAACGATATGGAGAAAATCCTAGTAAAGAAATTTTAGATAGAGCAGAATATGAATTTAATATAATAGAAAAAATGGGATATGTTGATTATTATCTTATTGTATGGGATTTTATTCATTATGCTAAATCAGTTGGAATTTCAGTAGGACCAGGGCGTGGTTCAGGAGCTGGTTCAATTCTAGCTTATGCAATAGGGATAACAGATATTGACCCAATAAAATATCAACTACTTTTTGAAAGATTTTTAAATCCAGAAAGAGTTAGTATGCCAGATTTTGATGTCGATTTTTGTTATGAAAGAAGAGGCGAAGTAATTGATTATGTTGCTAGAAAATATGGTGCAGACCATGTTTCACAAATTATAACTTTTGGAACTATGTCAGCTAGAAGTGTTATAAGAGATGTAGGACGAGTTTTGGATATTCCTTATAGTGACGTTGACAAAATAGCAAAAATGATACCTTTTGAAATACATATGACATTAGAGAAAGCCTTAGAACAAAACAGGGAGCTTAAAGAATTATATGAACAAGACGAGATTACAAGAAGAATAATAGAAATTGCAAAAGGTTTAGAAGGTATGCCAAGGAATGCTTCAACACATGCTTGTGGTGTTGTTATAACAAAAGATCCAGTTGATACCTATGTTCCATTATATGTTAATGATGGTAATGTTGTTGCTGAATATACTATGACATTACTTGAACAACTTGGATTATTAAAAATGGATTTCTTGGGACTTAGAACTTTAACTGTTATAGAAGATTGTAAAAAATTAGTTAAGAAAAATAGAGGAATAGATGTACAATTTGATCAAGAAATGAATGATCCAGAAGTATATAAACTTTGGCAAGAAGGAAAAACTTATGGAATATTTCAATTCGAAAGTGCTGGTATGACATCTTTTATGAAGGAGTTAAAACCAGACTGCTTAGAAGACTTGATTGCTGGTGTTTCTTTATACAGACCAGGACCTATGGATCAAATTCCAAGATATATAAAAGGTAAATTGTCACCAGGGCATAATGAATATACACATCCAGCCTTAGAGCCAATTTTAAATGTAACTTATGGTTGTATGGTATATCAAGAGCAAGTTATGCAAATAGTTAGAGACTTAGCTGGATACTCATTAGGAAGAGCTGATTTAGTTCGTCGTGCTATGGGAAAGAAAAAGCTAGATGTAATGGCAAAAGAGCGTGAAATTTTTATTAATGGACAAGTGGATGAAGAAGGAAATGTTATAGTTCCAGGTTGTGTAAGAAATGGAATTGATGAAGTTTCTGCAAATAAAATATTTGATGAAATGGCAGAATTTGCTAAATATGCATTTAACAAATCTCATGCGGCAGCATATGCAGTAGTATCTTATAGAACAGCTTATTTGAAAAGATATTACAAAGAAGAATTAATGGCAGCTACATTAAATAGCTTTTTAGGTAATTTAGATAAAATACCTATTTACATAGATGAATGTAAAAACTTAAATATTGAAATTTTAAAACCAGATATTAATGAAAGTGATACAAAATTTACAGTTTCTGACAATAAAATTAGATTTGGACTTGGTACTATTAAAAATGTTGGCATTAGTGCAGTAGATGCAATAGTTGAAGAAAGAAATAAAAATGGAAAGTTTGAAAATTTCACATCTTTTTGTGAAAGAATAAAAGATTCAAATATTAATAAAAAATGTGTTGAAAGTTTAATCAAAGCAGGTGCTTTTGACAATTTTGGAAAAAATAGAGCAACTTTACTAGCTTCTTTTGAGAAAATAATTGATAGTATAAATCAAATATCAAAAAATATGATGGAAAATCAAGTTTCAATGTTTGATATTATATCAGCAACAGAAGAGGTAGAAGAAACAGCAAAATATTCTTTTACAGAAATGCCAGAAATGGAAACAAGAGATTTATTAAGTCAAGAAAAAGATATGTTAGGTTTGTACATTTCAGGTCATCCATTAGATAAATATAAAGTTCATATAGAAGAGCAATCAGATATAAATTCTTTGAAAATTTTGCAGATAAATGATGAAATTGCAGAGTATGGATATAGTAAAGAATATAAAGATGGACAACCAGTTAAATATGCTGGAATTGTAAGTAAGATAAAAAAGAAATTTACCAAAAAGAATACAATTATGGCATTTATAACTATTGAAGATTTACATGGGCAAATAGAAGTAATTGTCTTTGATAGTGTTTATTCAAGAGCTTCTACAATATTATTAGAAGATAATATTGTTTTGGTAGAGGGGAGAGTTAGTATAAGAGAGGATGAACCAGTAAAAATAGTTGCATCTAGAATAAGTGAATTTAATGAAAGTAACAATGAAAACAAATCTCTAAAAACTATTAAAACAATTGTAGTAGATATTACAGATTTTGATGAAGATAAGAAAAATAAATTGCGTGGTGCTATAAAATTCTTTTCCGGAGAAAGAGCTAATGTGAAATTTTCTATTAGAGAAGGTGAAGAAATCAAGCCATGTGGGGCAATATTGATGGATGAAAAAATATTAAATATTTTTAGGGAATTAGCAGGAAATTCTAATGTTGAACTTTTATAAAATAATAGTAAGCTGATTTTTAGTCAAGTTATTTATATTTTGTATATAGATTTTAGTGTGTGTTTAATTGTTTGTATGTAGTAAATTTTATGTATAGAATATTTATATAATAATTGACAAAATGGATAAAAACATATACAATGAGTGTAAAGTATAGGAGATTAGGATGAGAAATAACGAAGGAAAAGCTTTTTTAAAACTACTTATTGTAATTGTCATATTATTTTTAATTGGATTTATGGCGTATAAATGGGCGATTGGAAGAGATGGTATAATTACAAAAGTTACAACAGATGAAAAAGAATATAATCAAAGTGAAGTATTACAAGAAATAAATGTTATAATAACACAGAAATATTTAGAAGCATATAGTAAGGCTACAAGTGGTGGTGAAAATAAAATAGAACAATTTTATAATGCAGATAAAGTAATGTTATATTTAAAAGGATATACTTGTGATGAAACTGGAAACATAAATACTGAGACAGAACCAACTGAAACAAAGTATATTGAAGATTTAACTTTTGAAGAAAATTGTTATTATGTCAAAATAGAAAACTTTAAAAGAGATATTACTAATCATGGAAAAGGCGAAAACGCTGAAAACAGTAGTGATTACTTTTTCATAAAAAAAGAAGGAGAAGCTTACAATTTATATTATAAAAATACTAATATGGAAATAGAACAAATTGGGGCTTTAAAAATTGAACAATCAATATAGATAAACATAATTTTTCTAATATAAAAGATGCCAAAGATTTCTAATCTTGGCATCTTTTTGTATAAAATAAAAATTTTGGTTCAAAATACCTAAAAAGGAGATTTTGACATGAAAAAAATTTTTATTTTAACTATTTTTTTGATTTTAATAGCAAGTGCACTTTTCTTTAATAGCTTTGCTACATCAAAATATGGTTCAAGTGGTGATGAAGTAAAACAAATTCAAACCAAACTAAAATCTTGGGGATATTACTCAGGTTCAATAGATGGAGTTTATGGAACGCAAACTGTAAATGCTGTAAAGAAATTTCAACAAAAGAATGGACTTACAGCAGATGGAATAGCAGGAGAAAAAACTTTGGCTGCATTAGGAATAAATGCTCCTAGTAGTGGAAAAGGAAATTCATCTAACAAAACTACTTCTAATAATAGTGACTTAAATTTACTTAGTAAATTAGTATATGGAGAAGCAAGAGGAGAGACATATAAAGGGCAAGTTGCAGTTGCAGCAACAGTTCTTAATAGGGTTGCACATGCTTCGTTTCCAAATACTATTGCAGGAGTAATTTATCAAAATGGAGCATATACTGCTGTAAGTGATGGGCAAATAAATTTAACAGCCGATTCTACCGCTAGAAAAGCAGCGCAAGATGCAATAAACGGCTGGGATCCTACTTCACGGATGTATATATTATTTTAATCCAAATACAGCAACATCAAAGTGGATATGGAGTAGACCACAAGTAATGACAATAGGAAAGCATATATTTTGCAAATAGCTTAGATTTCATTGACAAAACCTTTTCACATTTGATAATATAGTGTAGAAAAGGTGGAGGGAAAAATGATTTTATATCCAAAATATTATTGCAAGAGAATTACAGACATAAGCATAGAATTTTTGAAAAAAAATAATATCAAAGCTTTAATACTAGATGTTGATAATACTTTGATAGATATTGACAAAAATTTTGTAGAAGGTTTAGAAGAATGGCATAAAAATATATGTAATTCAGGTGTAAAAACTATAATTCTTTCTAATAGTAATAAAGTAGACAAAGTAAGTAGTGTAGCAAAAGCATTAGAAATTGAATATATTTATTTTGGAACGAAACCACTTAAAAGAGGTTTTAAAAAAGCAATAGAAAAATTACAAGTTCCACCAGAAAATATTGCAGCAGTTGGAGATCAAATCTTTACAGATATTATTGGAGCAAACAGATGCAAAATATTTCCTATTTTAGTAGAACCAGTAAATGAAAAAGATTTATTTATAACCAAATGGAAAAGGCCAATTGAAGAAAAAATTATAAAAAAATATTTAAAAAACAAATGAAAAAATAGAGGTAAAAATGTATTTTAATAATATTCACATAATGGTATATTTTGTAATCGCAGCCATAGGTTGTATTATAGGAAAGTTTATGGCATGGTGTAATTTAAGATTACCAGAAGACAAAAAAATATTTAGTAAAGAGTATTTCTCAGAAAATAGAGCTGGAAATATTAAAGGAACTTATATAATGATGTTTTTTGTATCTATTATATATGTATTACTTTTATATAAGTTTGGAATTCGAGAAACATTCGTAAAAAATTTAGATTTGATTAAATTTTTAATTTTAACACCAATGCTTATATCTTCATTTATGATAGATTTGAAGCATAGAATTTTACCAAATAGATTAAATATGGTTATATTTGAAGTTCGGAATATTGTTGACATTTGTTTATGGTATTAATAATTTGAATATTGCAAAAGATATGTTTTTGGGTATGCTAACAGGAGCAGGAATTTTCGGATTTATAACATTACTTGGAGGCTTAATAGCTGGAAAAGAAGCAATGGGATTTGGAGATGTTAAATTTATGACAGCAGTAGGACTATATTTTGGAATGGGAACGACAGCTGAGATTTCATTACTTTCTTTCTTTATAGCTTCAATTGTTTCAATTGTTATATTAATAATAAGAGGAGTAATATTAAAATCAGAAGATGAATATATGCCTTTTGGACCATTCTTGGTGTTGTCATCAATTATTTGTATTTTTATACCACAAAACACAGTGTTTACTTTATTTATAGGATTATGTACTAGTATTAGTGATAAAATTTTAAGTTTATCGAAGTAATATAGGGGGAAGTTAAATGAAACCTGAGATAAAACAATTAAGAGATAAATTAAAAGGTCTAGGTTTAAATGGAATGATTGTATCAAATCCAATAAGTATAAAATACTTAACAGATTTAGATGCAGAAGGAATTTTAATAATTGATCCAAAAGAAAATTTATTTGTTACTGATAGTAGATACATTGAAAGTGTAAACAATAATCTTACTATTGATAGTGAAATTGTAGCATGTGATAGAAAAGAAATGTCTAAATACGATTATGAAGCTATTTTTGAAGGATTAGGAGATATTGGATTTGAAGAAAACTATGTTACTTATGCTAACTATAAAAAATATTTAGAAATGTTCCAAGTAAATTTAGTTGAAACAGAAGGTTTAATAGAAAGTCAAAGAATAGTTAAAGAACCTGAGGAAATTGAAAAACTAAAAAAAGCTTGTGAAATATCAGACAAAGCTTTTGAATATATAATAAAGAATATAAAAAAAGGTATGACAGAAAAACAAATAGCTTTTGAACTTGAAAATTATATGCTTTCAAATGGAGCTGATGGAATAGCTTTTCCATCAATTGTTGCAAGTGGTGAAAATTCTTCAATGCCACATGCAGTACCAACAGATAGAGTAATTAAAGAAAACGATATAATACTTTTTGATTTTGGAGCTAAGTATCAAGGATATCATTCTGATTGTTCAAGAACTGTATTTGTTGGTAATATACCAGATGAGCAAAGAAAAGCTTATGATTTTGTTTTAGATGAACAACAAAAAATAATAGACAATTTTAAAGAAGGAACAAATATAAAAGCAATTATAAGAAATAGAGAAACAGATTATAGTCTTGAAAATATTGAAGTTATGCATTCTTTTGGACATGGAGTGGGATTAGAAATACACGAAGCGCCAACTTTAAATTCGAAAGTAGATAATGTATTAAAGAAAAATTCAATTGTAACAGTAGAACCAGGAGTATATTTTGTAGGAAAATTTGGAATTAGAATAGAAGATACTTGTTTAATTGAAAAAAATCAATGTATAACTTTAACAAAAATTGGTAAAACTATAACTACAATAAACTTAATTTAAAAGGTTGATTTTGGTATAAAAATATGATATTATTATAAAAATTATGTTAAAAATAAAAGAAAAGAGGTATTTATTATGGCAGAAGTATATATGGCAGGAGATTTGAGAAATAACACAACATTTGAATTAGATGGAAATGTTTTTAAAGTAGTTGAGTTCCAACATGTAAAACCAGGAAAAGGAGCAGCTTTCGTTAGAGTAAAAATGAAAAATGTAATTACAGGAGCTGTTATTGAGAGAACATTTAATCCATCAGAAAAATTGCAAGGTGCTGAAATTGAAAAAAGACAAATGCAATATTTATATAATGATGAGACATTATATTATTTCATGGATAATGAAACATACGAACAAATTCCACTTAATAAAGAACAAATTGGAGATGCTTTGAAATACATAAAAGAAAATATGGATGTTACAATACTTTCTTTTAAAGGAAATGTATTCAATGTAGAACCACCAATGTTTGTTGAATTAGAAGTTACATATACAGAACCAGGTTTTAGTGGAAACACAACAACAACATCTGGAAAACCAGCTACATTAGAAAATGGATTAGAAATATCTGTACCATTATTTGTTAATATAGGAGATAGAATTAGAATAGATACAAGAACTGGCGAGTACATGGAAAGACTTTAGGAGGTTATTTATTTAATGTTTAACAAAAAGTTTAATGATGCAATTAAAAACTTAGAAGAAAATATTTCTAACAAGAAAGATTTAGAGGTTGCAAAAAAGCAAGTTACTGAACTTGCAATTGCGTATTTGGATAATTTAGATAACATTGAGAAAAAATGTGAAGCGAAAGTAAGACATTGTGAAAGTAGAGTAGATAATTTAGAAGAACAAATACAAAAATTAGAAAAAGAACTTTTTGAAGAAGATGATATAGAATTTGAACCAATTACTTGTCCATATTGCAATGCACATTTTATGATTGAATGTGATAGTGAACTTACAGAAATGCAATGCCCTGATTGTAATAATACTATTGAATTAGATTGGGGAGACTTTGAAGATGACATGTAATAAATTACAAATAATCTAATGGATTGACGGCTATGCCGTCTTTTTTTATTGAAAAATGCAAATGTGGTCCAGTAGTAGAACCATTAGTAGATTTACCAGTGCTATCGACATATTTATTTTCAGGAGTTTTTTCAACATATTTTGGACCTACATTTCCAATAATTTGATTTCGATTTATGATATCTCCAACTTGTACCATAAATTGTGGAGAAACATGAGCATATATGTATTCAAAGTTGCCATTTTGTATATGAATACTATATCCATTTGCACCATTAAATTTTGCTAGAATTACTATTCCAGAACTTACAGAATAAATATTGCTTCCTGGTGAAGCTGAAATATCTATTCCAGAATGTGAAGATGTTTTACCAGTAATAGGATGAATTCTAGTTCCAAATTCAGAAGTTATATTGTGAAAACCGTGGAATTGGCCAAGATAGGTTTGAATTTTCTGAAAAATGGAAATTAGAAGTAGTAGAATTATAAGTAACATTATTATTTGTATAAAAATGAATAATATGAGATAAGAGTATTAGAATAATAATAGTTATAAAATAAAAATTTAAAAAGTTAGTTTTCATGGTGTAATTCATTCCTTCCTTTTTATAGTAAAAGAGCATACAAAAATGTATGCTCTTTTATGTGGTTGAAATGAATAAATTAAGTCCTTTTAAGAAATTGAACTTAATTTGGCAGGGGTAGAAGGACTCGAACCCTCACAGGCGGTTTTGGAGACCGATGTGCTACCATTAACACTATACCCCTATGTCACTTACATATTATACAAGAACAATAAAAAAAATGCAAGTAATTAATAAAAAAAGTTTAAAATTTATAAAAAAGCTTGATTTTATTTTTTTTTTAGAATATAATTAATATAGTATGAAAAAAAAGAGAAGTAGGAGGAGAAACCTAAAATGAAATTATCAAAATTAACAATAGCATTATTAGTAGCAATATTAGCAATAGCTTGCTTAGCTACAACAGTTAGTGCATACTCAAACGAAGATTTAAAAAATTATGTAACTGGAACACATAAAATTGGAGAAAAAACATACCAATTAAATAGTGCAGATAGAACTGCTGTAATAAATCGTTTAAACGAAAGACCAGTATCAGATGCTGATGCTGCAACAATCAAATCACAAATCGATTCAGCAAAAGCAGAAGCTGAAAAAGATATGAAAGCACAAGGCGTTAAAAGCATATATGACTTAAATGCAGAATCAAAAGCAAAAGGAGCAGCTAAATTAAAAGAAGCAGCTAAAATTGCTGGTGTTGAAATTAGACAAGGTACAGATGGTGGATATACAGCTGTTGATATTAAAACAGGATCAGTTATTTCACAAAAAGCAAAAGGAACTTTTAAAAGTATTTTTCCAGAAGTTCAAACAAATACAACTGGTTCAACACAAAGCAATAACAACAATTCATCTACAACAGTTAATAAATTTGCTAAAACAGGAAGTCTTGTTCCAGTATATTCAATAGTAGCTTTAATAGCTTTGGTTGCCGTTTCAGTATGTTTAGTAAAAAAAGTTAATGCAAAATAAGATATTAAAATTTTTAAAAGCAACTATTATTTCTATAATAGTTGCTTTTTTATTTGTTTTTATTATTTGTGTCATATATAACTTGAAATTTAAAGAAGGTTTTGAAACGGTATCAAGTTTGGCGCGGATTTATATCAACGAAAAATATAGAATATGAGCCAATAGATTTGGTTTTAAGTGAAAATGGTTTAAAACAGAAACCATTAATAAATTCAAAATATGCTCAGTTAAAAATTGAAAAAATAAATGTAGATTTGCCAATATATTATGGTGAAAGTTTGGATGTATTGAAAAATGGAATAGGTCAACATTTAGTTAGTTATTTTCCAGGAGAAGGTGGAAGTATCTTATGTATGGGACATAACTATATTAAATATTTAAAAAGACTTCCAGAAGTAGAAAAAGGCGATAAGATTGTTGTTGAAACAGATTATGGAACTTTTGAATATACAGTATATAATACAAAAATAGTACATGAAACTGATGTTGATGAGGCTCCAATTCAAGACAAAGAAGAAATTTTTATGTTATATACTTGCTATCCAACTAATGGTTTAGGTCATGCTACACAAAGATTTATAGTATATGCAAAATAGGAAGGAGTAAGAATGAAAATTGTAAAAAATATTTTTAGTATAATTCTTTCATTTGCATTAGTGATAGCAATAATTGCAACTACATTAACAACTTATATAAATAGGATGCTACAAAAGGATTATATTTTAGAAAAATTCGATGAAATAGATATATATAGTCAAGTGTTGATGGAAATTCAAGATTATTTTGAGAATTATATATATCAATCTGGTATGGGAAAAGAAGTAATAGAAAATATATGTACTAAGGAAAAAGTAAAAAGTGATATAAAAACAGCAATATACGCTTTATATTCACAAAGAACAGTTGAAATAGATACAAAAGAAATAGAAGAAAAGCTTGATCAAGAAATTAATACTTTTATAGGTAGAGAAAATAGAAAGATTTCAAAAGAAGAAGAAAAAAATATAAAGAACTTTAAAAGTGCAATAGTAAAGGCATATAAAAGCGGAATAGAATACTATCAAATTACTACTGAATCTACACGAAAAGAATTAGCAAAAGTTTTAAATACTCTTGAAAAAGCTAAAAGTATATCAAAGAATGCTACTATTGCATTAATAATAATATTGTTAATTATTAATGTAAAATCAATTTTTAATGGTATAAATTATATCAGCATATCTTTATTATCTTCTGGTATAGTGTTATTACTTATAAATTGGTTAATAAATTCGAAATTTCAAATTGATAATTTTATGATTTCCATAAATTCATTAACAAATGCGTTTACAACAATAATAAGAGCTTGTTTAGACAGCATAGTATCAGTAGGCATGTGGACAGTATTATTTGGAATTATTGGAATATTGTTGGTTTCAATAAAAAAAATATAAAAACTATTTACAAAAACTTAAAAATAAAATAGAATAATTATATAATTATTCTATTTTTTTTGGAGGAAATTTTGGATACAAATAGACCAAATGTAAGAGGAGCAGCTAAATTCACATACATGCTAATTTTTTTGATAGTAATTCTAACATGTGTTGAATTTAGTGGTAATAAAACAACCGAAAAAAACAATGTGCAGGCAATACCAAATGTTAATAGTTTTAAAATAATAGCAAGTTCAGAAAATGAAGACTTAGATCAAGATTTAAAAAATTATGCAAATTCAAAAGGTGTAGATTTAGAAATTGATTATGCTGGAACTTTGGATATAATGGAAAAACTAAATAATGGTGAAATTTATGATGCTGTATGGGCATCAAATTCAATGTGGGTATATATGCTTGATAATGTTTCTACAAGCAATTCAAAATCAACAAGTATAAATCCAGTAGTTTTTGGAATTAAAAAGAGTAAAGCAGAAGAATTAGGTTTTATAGATAAAGAAATTTATACAGCAGATATTGTTAATGCAATAAAAGCTGGAAATTTAAAATTTAGTATGTCTAATCCAACTCAAACAAACACAGGAGCGTCAGCATACTTAGGTTTACTTACAACATTAGCTGGAAGTCCAGAAGTGTTAAGAGAAGAAAATTTGGCAGATGAGAATTTAAAATCTGAATTAATTACTCTATTTTCAGGATTGGAGCGCTCATCAGGTAGTGAAGATTTTCTAGAAGAATTGTTTATAAATGGTGATTATGAAGCAGTAGTTACTTATGAATTTTCAATAATAAATATTAATAAGCAATTAGAAGCAGAAGGAAGAGAACCACTATATATTCTTTATCCAGTAGATGGAGTTTCAATTTCAGATTCTCCACTTGCTTATATAAATAACAAAGATGAAGGAAAAAAAGAATTTTTTACAGAATTACAAGAATATATTTTAGGTGATGAAGGACAATCTTTACTTGCTAGTAAAGGAAGAAGAACTTGGTATGGTGGAACAAATGAAAATGCTGATAAAACAGTATTTAATCCGACTTGGGGAATTGATACTAACAAATATATAGTACCATTAAAAATGCCAGGAACAGATATAATAAAAAAAGCTTTGGCTATGTATCAAACAGAGCTAAGAAAACCAATACACACAGTATTTTGCTTAGATTATTCAGGTAGTATGAGTGGAGATGGATACAGAGATTTAAGCAATGCAATGACATACATTTTGGATGAAACAAAAGCATCTGAAAATTTATTACAATTTGCAGAAAAAGACAAGATATCAGTTATTCCTTTTAATGGAAGAGTTCTAGGACAATGGCATACTGATAATGGAGTTGAAACACAAGAGCTTATAGATAATATTTTAAGTTTAGCACCAGGTGGTTCTACAAATGTTTATGATACTTCAATTAGAGCATTAGAAATTTTGGAACAAGAAGATACAGATAATTATAATGTATCAGTAATTTTAATGACAGATGGAATGTCGAATTCAGGAAGTTATACAAATTTAGTTAGAAAATATAATTCACTTGGCAAAGATATTCCAATATATTCAATTATGTTTGGAAGTGCATATCAAGATGAGCTTGAAGAGATTGCAGAGCTTACAAATGCCAAAGTTTTTGATGGAAAATCAGATTTACTAAAAGCATTTAAAGAAGTTAGAGGATACAATTAGGAGGCTTTCATGAAAAAAGGATATATTCTTTCAGCAATAGTAGGTGGTGCTTGTTTTGCAGTACCATTCTGCTTAGAAATAGCTACTATGCCAGTTTCGTTATTATTTGGAGTATTAGGTTATGGTGCTGGAACTTTAATGTTTTCAGACAGTAAAACTAATATGACACTTGGTAAAAATAATGAAAATCTTGTAGATGTTTTAAATAATGCGAAAAAGATGAATTCAGCTATATTAAATATGATAAATAAAGTTGAAGATGATGTTTTAAAACAAGATATTAGAGCAATTTATCAAACTGCAAATAAAATAATAAACACAGTTTCAAAAGACAACAAGAAAGTTAGAAATGTAGAAAATTTCTTTACTTATTATTTGCCAGAAACACTTAATTTACTTAAAAAATATGATGAGATAGAAAATCAAAGATTAGGAAAAGCCAGTGAAGAATTTATGAAAAAAACAAGAGATATGGTTTCAAAAATAAAAGATTCATTTAATCAACAATTAGCACATTTATATCAAGAAGATATTATTGATACAAATGCTGAGATGAAAGTGTTTGATTCTATGATTAAATCAGATGGTTATGGAGATAGTGATTTTAAATTATAAGGAGGAATACTTAGGTTGAAAAAGAAACAATTAGTAGGATTTGTTATTTTTATAGTGATTATTTTAGCAATAATAGGTATAAAATTAGTTGCAGACAAAAAATCAGAAAGTAATGAAGTAGATTTAGCAAACTTAACAAATGTATATGTAGCAACAGGTGGAGGAAAAGAAGATTTTCTTGCTGATAAAGATGTTGTAAAGATTATGCAAGATAAATATAAATTGAATGTTACTTATGATGGTTGGAGTAATGGAAAATTAATAGTAAATGAATTAGTTAGAGAAGATGGTAGCAAATATAATGCTATGTTTTGCTCAGATCAAAGATTTTATGATTATTATAAATTATGGCCAAACAAAGAAAAAGGCGAAGCTGATAGATACAATGTTTTAGATGGTGGACTTACATTAAATACACCAATTGTAATTTACAGTTGGGGAGAAGTTGTTGATGGTTTAATTTCAGAAGGCATTGTTACTGAAAAAGAAGGAACATACTATATAACAGACATGGATAAACTTTTACAATATATTTTAGAAGGAAAAAAATGGTCTGATATAGGCTTAGATATGTTATATGGAAGTGTAAATATTGCTTCAACTGATCCAGTTACTTCATCACCAGGAGCTACATACTATGGATTACTTTTATCAATAATGTGTGGTGGTAATGTTACAGCAGAAAGTATGGAAGAAAATTTACCTAAATTAAAAGAATTTTATATAAAATCTGGATATATGAATAATACACCAGCTGACCTTTTTGAAAAATATTTAAAAACAGGTCTTGGTGGTGCTCCAATGATTGTAGATTATGAAAAAAGTATAGTAGAATTTGCTTATGAAAATCCAGATGGATTTAATCAAGTAAAAGATGATATTAGAATACTATATCCAACACCAACTATTTGGAATTCACATTGTATAGCAACTTTTGATGCAGAAGGAAATGAATTTTTGAAAGCTTTTTCTGATAAAGATATAAGTCAGATTGCTTGGGATAGATATGGTTTTAGAACTGGTATAATTGGTGGAAACTATGATGTTTCAAGCTTAGGTATATCAGGAATCCCACAAGCTATTACAAGTACAGTATCTAGTTTAAAAATGGATATGTATAATAAATTAATAGATTATTTAGATAATTAATTTTAAGGAGGAATAAAAATGAACGAAAGTGTAGAACTTGAATTAAAGCCAGAATTAGATACTAAGGCATTAGAAGGAGAACTATCTGCTGGTAGAAAAGTTGAAGAAAATGAAGTAGAAAAAACTTTAAATTATGATGCTTTATCAAAAGAAGAACAAAAAGCAATTGATGATTTTAATAGTAGAATTGACATTGCAGATACAACACAAATTTTACAATATGGTGCTAGTGCACAAAATAAAATTTCTAAATTTTCTGATTCTGTATTAGAAGATGTAAAAACAAAAAGTTCAGGAGAAGTTGGAGATTTACTTTCTTCACTTGTAGCTGAAATAAAAGAATTTGATACAGATATACCAGTCGAAGAGAAAAAAGGTTTATTTGGATTATTTAATAATGCTAAAAAACAATTAGATAAAATTGTTGCAAAATATGATAAAGTTGAAAATAATATTGATAAAATAGAAAAAAATCTTGAAGCACATAAACTACAAATGCTTAAAGATATAGCTGTTTTTGATACAATGTATGAAAAAAACTTAGAATACTTTAAAGAAATTTCATTATATATAATTGCTGGAGAAAAGAAATTAGAAGAGCTAAAAAATGTTACTTTACCAGAATTACAAAAAAAAGCACAAGAATCTGGTGAACAACTTGATGCACAAAAAGTTAATGATATGGTAAATATGATTAGCAGATTTGAAAAGAAAATTTATGATTTAAAAACAACTAGAATTATTTCAATTCAAATGGCACCACAAATTAGATTAATTCAAAACAATGATAGTGAATTAGTAGAGAAAATTCAAAGCTCATTAATTAATACAATACCACTTTGGAAAAACCAAATTGTTATTGCTTTGGGTATAACAAATGCTAAAAATGCGTTAGGTGCTCAAAAGGCAGTAACTGATATGACAAATGATATGCTACAAAAGAATAGTGAACTTTTAAAACAAGGTAGCATTCAAATTGCAGAAGAATCTGAAAGAGCTATTGTTGATGTTGAAACTTTACAAAAAACTAATAAAGATATAATTGAAACATTAGATAAAATTTTAGAAATTCATACAAATGGTCAAGCTAAAAGAGCAGAGGCAGAAAATCAACTTGTGTCTATTGAAAATGAATTAAAAGAAAAACTTTTAGAAATTAAAAAATCAGAAGCTTAAAAATTATAAAGCCCATTGAGTAATAATGGGCTTTAATGATATATTAGAAGTTTAAAAGGAGAAAATTATAGTTTTAAAATTATGAATAAAAAAACAATAATAATGCTTGTGATTTCCATT
>ERZ777011.1097-NODE-1097-length-32669-cov-3.158705_pt1 | contig 32669 bp, 35 predicted proteins | sample MGYA00374964_ERZ777011 | MGnify/ENA primary metagenome ERZ777011 (study PRJEB29310, sample SAMD00008975) | mouse gut metagenome | study: EMG produced TPA metagenomics assembly of the Metagenome analysis of fecal microbiota from mouse which was promoted...
TTTGTTATTCTCTTTTTAATCGGTGCCTATTGCTCAGAGGTCCCACCCGTTCCCATCCCGAACACGGCAGTTAAGCTCTGATACGCCTACGATACTTGGACGGCGACGTCCTGGGAAAATCGGTCGGCGCCGATATTTTTTCTTTTTTATTTAATGCAGTTCCTTTCTTGCACTGCATTTACTTATGCACCATTAGCTCAGTCGGTAGAGCAACTGACTCTTAATCAGTGGGTCCTGGGTTCGAGTCCCCGATGGTGCACCAAGCATGGCCCGTTGGTCAAGCGGTTAAGACACCGGCCTCTCACGCCGGTAACACCAGTTCGATTCTGGTACGGGTCACTCATTAAAAATCGGTGCTTATGGCAATGAGGTCACACCCGTTCCCATTCCGAACACGGAAGTTAAGCTCATTTGCGATGATGATACTTGGTTGGTGACGACCTGGGAAAGTAATTCGGTGCCGGTATTTATATTCCTCCTTAGCTCAGTCGGTAGAGCACTCGGCTGTTAACCGAGTTGTCGCCCGTTCGAGCCGGGCAGGGGGAGCCAATAAAAAGTATTCTTCTAAATGAAGAATACTTTTTTATTTTTAAAAAGCTCCTATATATGCAGGAGCTTTTTGTTAAATTTTTCTGTATAATTTTTGTTTTAATAATCCATGATGATTACAGTAACAATAAATTTCTCCATTACCTCTGATAAAGAATCTGGCTTCGGCATTTCCTTCTGGATAAAGCTTTTTGATTTCAATCTTATCTGATGTGACATATGCAATAAATGAAATATAATGCTGTTTAGTCATTTCATGTTCAATTGTAATGTATATTTCATCTTCAATATATTCTATATTCATAAAATGATTGTCATCAGTTTCTTCTGCACAAAGATTGGGCAGCGTTATTCCGCAACAACTTATAAGTGCTTCGCCCATACAGTGAATTACGTTTCCACATATAGGGCAAACATAAAATTTTGAACGTTGCATATTACTTGATATGTTTTTATTTGTGATGCAATTACCTGAAATAAGTTCAATTATTGAAATTCCAAGTGCTTTTGACAGCGGTTCAAGCAAGGATATGTCAGGAAATCCTTTTCCTGTTTCCCAACGTGAAATAGCCTTGTCGCTTACAGAAATCATATCTGCCAGTTTTGCCTGAGTAAATTTTTTTGATTCTCTTAAGTTTTTGATAGTTGAACCTGTAATATAATTGTTCATCATATTTACCTCGTATAATAAAGTTACAGGTAATTTAGAGAGAACCTGTATAAAACCTCTTTCTTATCTCACAGAAATGTGAAATAATAAATCTGTACAGTTAAGTGGACTGTATTGTCCAGAAGATTATGTATTTCCTGAGTATGAAAATCTTTTTTATATATATTTGAAAAGAACTCACAGAAAGTTTTACAGACCTGTCCAAATTTTGAAGAAATATTTGAAATCTTTACAAAAAAACTTAATAATCTTTTTAATCAATTCAACTGAGGCAGATTCAAGAAATAGAAAGCTGAATATCCGAAAAACACTGATTTGTAGTTTCTTTTGCAAAAGATGCGTTTTATTTTCAAATTTAGCAGTTTGTCTTTTATATTTTAACATAGATTATTTAATTATTCAACCTATGATACATAGAATAAAAGAGCAGATTTAAGAAATTAATCTTAAATCTGCTCTTGAATTTTTATGGGGTGGGAGATGGGATTCGAACCCACGATCTTCGGGACCACAATCCGACGCTTTAACCAACTAAGCTACACCCACCATATTATAGCGCGCCTTGCTGGATTCGAACCAGCGGCTTACTGCTTAGAAGGCAGTTACTCTATCCAGCTGAGTTAAAGGCGCATACATAAAATCAGCAGCCATAGCTGCTAAAAAATGGAGCGGGTGATGGGAATCGAACCCACGTAACCAGCTTGGAAGGCTGGAATTCTACCATTGAACTACACCCGCATTTGTGTTTCAACATTAATTATTATATCACAATATATATCAATTGTCAAGTGATTTTTAAAAAAACAGCAATAAATATAAAAAAGTTTTTTTAAAATATAATTATTTGTTTATATTGTTGCTTAAATAATAAATAAGAAAAAATTAAGAAAAATATTACTTTAAATTTAAGGTAGATATAATATAATTGTCATATTGATGTAAGATTCATGAAGTATAATAATAATCAGATTACAACATGAATTAAATCAGAAATTAATATTAATGAAAAAAATTTTTTTAAAATCTCTTGACAATATTCTAAAAGAGTGTTATTATATAAACTGTAGCTTGTGTATTATTATATATAATACAGTAATTATAGATTCCTGTTAACTTAAGTTAACAGAAATTTAACGGATTCATTTATTGAGTTTTTTGTAGTATTATTTTTAAATTTGCTGAATACAATTGAATAAAATTATTTTTTTGGCTTAAAACTGCAAAATTTCTGCAAAAGTCATTGACAGTAAAGCTATAATGTTATATCATATTTTAAGGGAAAAAGATAATTTCTTTAGTTAAAAAATAAAAATTTATAAAAGGTTCGTCTTTTTCGCTTTTTAAAAACACTTATATATAGAAGCGTTTAATTTATAAGGAAGTGGTTTGATGAAAAAAGAAAAAAATCAATGCGGGCGACGAGGTGAAAGAATATTCAGCAATGTCTGTGTATTGCCAAGTCTGATAGGAGTTTTAATTTTCTTTCTGATTCCGTTTGGAATAGTTGTTTATTATTCTTTAATAAACAACCCTATAATGCATGAATTTGTAGGAATTCAAAATTATACAAAACTTTTTCAGACTGTTGCATTTAAACGGGCAGCTGCTAATACAGCGATGTTTTCACTTGTATCGGTGCCGCTTGCAATAATTCTTTCTCTTTGGCTTGCTGTTTTGCTGGAGAGAAATATTCCCGGAAGAAGTATATTCAGAACGTTTTTTCTGAGTCCTCTGATGGTTCCTACTGCTTCTGTTGTATTGGTCTGGCAGGTACTTTTCCATACACATGGTACTCTTAATCAGATAATTGAAACATTCGGCGGAAACGGTATTGACTGGATGAAATCATCATACGGACAGGTAATTATAATAGTTATGTTCCTCTGGAAAAATTTGGGATATAATATGATATTGTTTATGTCTGCTCTTGCCGGAATTCCCAAGGATATAATAGAAGTTGCAGAACTTGAGGGTGCAAGCAAGTTTTACCAGTTTGTACATATAAAATTAAGATATTTGTCTCCGACCATTTTATTTGTATTAATATTGTCTCTTATTAATTCTTTCAAGATTTTCCGTGAAGTTTATCTTTTAACGGGTGATTATCCTTATGATAAGATGTATATGCTTCAGCATTTTATGAATAATACTTTTAACAGCCTTGACTATCAGAAGCTTTCAGCAGCGGCAGTATTATTTTCATTGGTTATGATTATTGTTATTGCCATACTTCTTATTGCTGAAAATTTCTTCGGAAAGGATGTAGAATAATGACAAGACGCAGAAAGGAAAGAACACTTAATATAGTCATCACTGTTTTTGCCTGTATTGCTGCAATACTTTTTCTTATGCCCACCGTTCTTACTATAGCAAATTCATTCATGACTTCAACTGAAATTTCGGCAAACTATGGTGCAATGCTAAATAATATAACTGACAGTGAGAAAACGTTTATTTCAGAAAATGTAAACCTTAAATTTCTTCCGGATAAAGTAACCTTTGAACAATATAAAAGTGTATTGTTCAAAAGTCCGGATTATTTATTAAAATTTTGGAATTCGGTAATGCTTACAGTACCTATAACGTTTTTTCAGATAATAATTGCAATATTTACATCATACGGTTTTTCAAGATACCCGAATAAATACAAAAGCGTAATATTTTTTGCTTATATTATTCTTATGATAATGCCTTATCAGGTGACGCTTGTACCTAATTTTCTTGTGGCAGAAAAATTCAATATACTTAATACACGGTGGGCAATAATCCTTCCCGGAATATTTTCACCGTTCAGTGTATTTCTTCTTACAAAGGTAATGAAGCGTATTCCGCATTCATATGTTGAAGCTGCAAAGCTTGATGGTGCAAGTGAGTTTCAGATTCTTACGAAAATATATGTTCCGATGTGTAAGGGTGCATTAGTATCAATTACAATGCTTGTGTTTATAGATTATTGGAATATGGTTGAACAGCCTCTTGTACTTATGAAAGACAGTGATATGCATCCGTTGTCAGTGTTTCTTTCACAGATAAATACGGGAGATATAGGACTTGCATTTGCAGTTGGGGTTGTGTATATGATACCTACTATACTTATGTTCCTTTATGGTGAAGATTATCTCGTTGAGGGCATAACATGTTCAGGTGGAATCAAAGGATAAAGAAAGGAAGATTAAACATGGCTGATAAATTTCAGATAAAAGATTCAGAAGATATAAAAATTAACAAGGATAAACATAATCCCCTTAAAAGGAGAGATGTTATAAAAACAGTTCTGATTATATTTTTAGCTATTCTGCTTATACTTACATTTTTTTCAAATACAATTATGAACAAGTCGCTTTCTCAGATATCTACGGAGCGTACGTCTTCAGGAAAGCTTACAGAACGTCTCAGAGGAAGCGGTATGGTCGAATCAAACCAAAGTTATGGAGTTACTGTTGATAGTAATAAAACTGTTGATACAGTAATGGTAAAGGTAGGCAAGGAAGTTGAAAAGGGAGATGTACTTTTTACAGTCGGCACCGGTGAAAGCGAGGAACTTACAGCGGCAGAAGACGCTCTTAACGCTCTTAAACTTGAATATCAGAAAGCAATGCTCACTCCGCCCGCTGATTATACTGAAGAAAATCAGGCTATAAAAAATGCTCGTGATGATTTGGCATCAGCAATTGCCAAAAGAGATAACGCAATTGCAAATCAAGGCGGAGTTCAGGCAGCAAAGGACAATTATAATAATAATAAGTCTCAACTTAATCATTATACAAAGCTTGAAACAAAATTAACAGCGGTTATTTCTGCTATTGATACTGATTCATATGCAGGAGCACCTGCCGAATATACAGGTGAGCTTATATCTCTCCAGAATGCTTATACAGACGCTGAAACAGAATATAATTCAGCTAAGAATCTTTATATGGCACTTGTATCAGGAGGAAGTATAAATGATAATAATGATATGAGTGGTGCAGATATAACAACAAGGGAATCTGTAGAACCAACTACTGATGGAACAATGTCACCTGTTGTTTCTGCGGAGGAAATAGAAGCTGCAAAGGCTGATATGGAAGCAAAAGAAGCTGAAATGAATACAGCCAAGGATAATTATGACAACGCCAAATATAACCTCAGAACTCAATATGCAGCTCAGCTTGCAGATGCTGAAAGCAATATTGACTGGTATACTGCTCAGATTAATGAATATGAATCAAACAATACAGACAATGGAATGACTATTGATGATTTGGAGGAAGATGTTAAAACCAAACAGCGTGCACTTGAAGATTTGATTACTGCTCTTAATAAAACTATGAAGGACAATGACAATCAGGGTAAACTTACAAATCTTGATATTGAAGCAAAGAAAAAAGAAATTGAAAGAGCTGAAAAGAAAGTAGAAAAAATTCGCAAGGAAACTGAAACAACTGAAATAAAGTCCAAACACAGTGGTATAGTAAGTGCAGTTAATATTAAAGCAGGCGATGAAACTGTTCCGGATATGGAGCTTATTATAATAGATATTGCTGAAGAGGGATATACTGTTCAGATTACTGTTGATGCTGAAAAGACAAAGAAAATAAAAAAAGGAATTGCTGCTGAAGTTGTAAATAACTGGAGCGGTAGTATTGAAGCAATTCTTACTGATATAAAAAATGATACAACAGCAGGTTCAAAGAACCGTATACTTGTATTTTCTGTTACAGGTGATGTTGATTCGGGAAGCTATATAGATTTGTCAATTCCTTGCGGAAGCGGAAACTATGACGCAATTGTTCCAAAAAGTGCAGTATATGAAGACAAGGATGGAAAGTTTGTTCTTACGGTAATGTCAAAAAGTTCTCCTCTTGGAAACAGATATTATGCACAAAAGGTGCCTGTTGAAATTCAGGCTTCTGATGAACTTTCAAGTGCAGTATTGGGTAATATTAAAAATGGAGATTATGTTATCACAGCGGCAAGCAAGCCTGTTTCACCGGGAGATCAGGTAAAAATGAAAGATGAGTAAGGCAGGTGAGCTTAATGAAAATCAAAAAGCTTCTGTATACTGTTTTAACCGTTCTGAATGTCTTATCACTGACAGGCACGCTTATTCTTACTGTTATTGGAAGTTCGCTGGCAAAATCCCAGAGATATAATGATATGGCGGACAGATGGGATTCCAAAGGCGGTTATTCTCAGATAAGCTGTTTTTTCTCAGATGATTCAGGTTTTACAACTGATAACATCGGCGGAATCAAAGCAAATGCACTTACTTCGTTAAAAAATATGTCAATTACTCCTGAAGAAAACCAGAAACTTATTTTGGAATCTTACAGTACACCTGCAGGGCAGATAACAATAAGAAGCGATACCACAAACGGACGTTCTGAAGCAGAACTTACAGCGGTAGGCGGTGACTTTTTCATGTTCCGTGGTTTTGATTTGCTGGATGGCTCTTACTTCACTGATGATGATTTGATGCAGGACGGTGTGGTAATTGATAGAACTCTTGCATGGTCCTTATATGGTGCTCAAAACGTTTCAGGCATGAATATATATATAAACGGTATTAAATTCTATATTGCCGGAGTTATAGATAATCCTCAGACAAAGCAGGAAAAAAAGACAATAGGTGAACTTCCGAGGGCTTATATATCTTATGATGGAGCAGGGCTGCTTGATAATTCTTCTTCTGTAGTTTCAAAAGTTCCTATACGTGATAAAGATTCAATTGGAGATAATGACAGTATTATGCCTTCTGATACAGGACTTAAAAAAATAAGCTGTTATGAATGCATAATGCCGAATCCGGTTGAAAATTATGCGTATAATACTGTAAATGACTATTTTGAAAATTCATATAAGAATAAATATACTATAGTAAATAATTCTGAAAGATTCAATCCGGCTGTCAGGGCAAAGTCATTTAAAAATCTTTCGAATTATGCAGCAGTGGAAAACTCTGTTATATATCCTTACTGGGAAAATGCCTCACGTATTATTGAATTTAAACTGACGACAGTTTATTTTTACAGGAGACTGACATATATTATTCCGATTCTTACATTATTATGGCTTATTGTTCTGTTCTGGAGAATGGCGGGTAGATTCAAAAATCGGATTATTGAGTGGACGAGTGATAAAATTACAAGAATAATCTATAATCATAATCAAAGACAAAAAAAGAAAAAAGAAAATATTTAAAAGGAAAGGAAGTTTTTTACTATGAAAAACTCTAAGAAAACAATTGCGGGAATTATGGCTTTTGCATGCATGCTCTCACTGGCTTCATGCGGTGAAAATAACAACAACAGTTCAAACAGTCAGAGCGGTGGAAGCAACAGTGCTGTTACAGCTGAAAAAATAGCTGATAAGTCATTTAAGGCCATTGAAATCGCAGGAAATATTCCTCTTAATTATATCCGTTCTATAAAGCCTGTTGGTGATACCGGAAAGGTTCTTATTACAGGCAATACTGATGATGGCAATGCTATGTGTGTTACGGATTATGAATTTACTGACTTTACTCAAATTAATTTTGAGATTGATACTGAAGAGGAAAATTCAGAATCTTACTACAATTCAGTTGTAGGTGCAGACGGTACAATCTATATCTTTGCAACTATTACATCATATGGCGATGTGAAAATGCCTGATTATGATGACCCTGACTTTGACTATGAAAGCTTTGACTGGGATGCATTCAATGAAGCTGCAAAAATCACATACAAGCTTTATACTATTGACATTGACGGAAACATTCTTACTGAAAATGAAATCAAGGGTATTGAAAAATATCAAAGTGATGATGAAGATGAAGGAATGTATTTAGGAGATGTTTATCCGTGTGGAGATAAGCTGATTATGAAGCTAAGCTCTAACAAAATTTCAGACGGTGTAATGGTTACAGTAGATGCTGACGGTACAATTGGCGATGAAATAGAGCTGGGCGATGATTCTTATAACTTTTATACCAATATAACAGGAACAGACGGAAATTTCTATTTTTATTCTTATGATGATGACGGAAACAATATAATAAAGCATATTGATGCGTCAACAATGTCCATTTCAGATGATGTCATCACAATAAACGGCGATGAGATTGACTATATAAACAATTTTATGAACGGTTCAGGAGATTATAAGTTCTATGTTTCAAACACAACTTCACTTTTTGGCATAAAAGATGACGGGACAGCAGAAGAGATAATAAACTGGATTGATTCAGACCTTAGCGGCGACTATATTGACTTTGTTGTCCCTGATGAAAATGGTGAGTTTATCATTCATGAAAACAACTGGACTACAAATACTGATTCCTTTTACCGTCTTACCAAGCGTGATGCATCTGAACTTGAAAACGTACAGATTATAAGCATGGTTGTTGACTACAGCGATAATGATGTTATGGAAAAAGTTAAGGAGTTCAATAAAACAAATGACGGCTACAGAATCAAGATTGAAGATTACAATAAATATTATGAATGGGATGAAGAAAAAGGTACACAACTTAATTCTCCTGATGCACAGCTTAAACTTGATATTGCTGCTGGAAAAACTCCTGATATAATCTGCATGGGCAACGGTTCGTCACTCTTTACTTCTTTGGGAAAGAAAGGTGCATTGGTTGACCTGTATGAGCTTATGGGAACGGACGGTACTGTTTCAAAGGATGATATTGTGCCGAGTGTTCTTAAAGCAGGCGAGCTTGACGGAAAACTTTTAACAGTTTCACCTTCATTCTATGTTACCACTTTTGCCGCAAAAAAGAAATATATTGACAAACAGGGCTGGACTATAGATGAGATGATTGAAACATATAATAATCTTCCGAATGATATGAAGCTTTTTGCCTACAATCAGAGCAGAGAAAATATTTTCAGCAGTTTGCTTTACGGCGGTAATTTTATTGATTCTAAAAACGGTACGTGCAGTTTTGATTCTCCCGAATTTATAAAACTTCTTGAATTTTGTAATCGTTTTGAAGATGAAGAGGATCCGGACTGGGAAACAATGAGTCAGGATGAAATGGATGATTATTGGAATGAGCAGGAAACTGCCTGTATGAATGATAAAGCATTCCTTGGTGAAATGTCTCTTTATAGTTTAAGAGATTACAGCCGTACGAGATATGTAATGTTCAATGATGAAATAAGCCTTGTCGGTCTTCCGAACGCAGGCGGAAACGGAGCTGTACTTAGCTTAAACAAGAATTATGCAATTATGTCAAGCTCTTCAAACAAGGATGTCTGCTGGAAATTTATTTCACAATTCTTTGATGAGGATTATCAGACAGGAGACAGAGTTTATCAGATTCCTTCACTTAAATCAGCTTTTGAAAAGAAACTTGATGAAACAATGGAAAATCCTTACTATATTGATGAAAATGGCAAAAAACAGGAATATGAAGACATGTATTATATAAATGACAAGGAAGTTAAAATTCCTAATCTGAGTCAGGAAGAAAGAGATTTCCTTGAAGAATATATACTCGGTGCCGAACCTGCTTCTTTTGACTGGAGCAATAATATAAATGAAATCATAAAGGAAGAAATTTCAGCCTATTTCGAGGGTGAACGCTCCGCACAGGAAACTGCTGAACTTATTCAGAACAGAGTTTCTATTCTGGTAAGCGAGCAGTCATAAATTAAGATATCTTCTATTTATATACTCCAACCTCCTTATAATAAGAATCGGACTTCTGTGTTTTCAGAAGTCCGGTTCTATTTTATGTTCCTGATATTGATTAAAGATATGATTATTGCAGTAAAGGCAGGGAATATAACCGGCAAAATCCTTGATTTATACATATTGCTTATAGGAAGCATTGTATAATTATCGCTCCAGCCTGCATTGTCAGCATGATTACAGAGAAGATAAAGCATTATAAGACACATAATCAGTCCGGAAATCGAGCATATAAATGATATTGTATTTATTATTTTTTTTGTAAAAATACAAAGAAAAGCTCCTACAGTCATCATCAGACCGGATATTATCAAAAAAAATCCTATATTTGCTACTTTGTCTCCGTAACCTGATTTATTGTATATTAATCCTGAACCTGCAAGACAAGTCATAAATAATGGATAAATCAGTGTAAAAATTATCATAATAATTTTAATTATTTTTTTCATAAATTAACTCCGTGAAATTCTCATTTATATTGCCCATACTTTTATATATAATAAGTGTAGCCGATATTTTCGGCTGAAAGGATTGAGGAAATGCAGTTAAGAAAAAAATTTACAAAAACAATAGCAGTTATGCTTTCTGCTGTATTGGTCGGGCTTTTCGGGACAGCTGAATATTATTCACAGAGACTCCCACAGACTGTTACGGCTGAAAGAACAGAAGATGTAAAGTTTGCACTTTATCCTGAGTTGAGTGCTGATTATTCGGCTGATTGTGTATCAATGTCGCTTTTCGGAGCAATTCCTGTTAAAAACATCAATATTAATCAGGAAGAAGCTCCTACACTTATTGCAGGCGGTAATCCGTTTGGAATAAAACTTCTTATGGAAGGCGTTATGGTTACAGGCATGGGTGATATTGATTCAGTGTGTCCGGCAGAAGAGGCGGGAATTGAAAAAGGAGATATTATAACTCTTGCAGATAATCAGTCTGTAATATCCAATTCTGCTTTACAGAGTATTATAAACAACAGCGAAGGCGAAAGTATTGAGCTTTCGGTAAAACGTGGAGAAAAAGTGTTCAATGTTGATTTAAAACCTGTGTACTGTCAGAAATCCGGAACGTGGAAAGGCGGAATGTGGGTACGTGACAGCATTGCCGGAATAGGGACGATGACATTTATAGACAAGTCCACAGGTCATTTTGCAGGTCTCGGACATCCGGTATGTGATTCATCTACAGGCGAACTTATACCCATTCACAGTGGTGAAGCAGTGCCGGTTGTAATTACTGATATGAAAAAAGGTTCGGCAGGTATTCCCGGAGAACTTCACGGAGAATTTACAAGGCTGCCAGTATACGGCACTTTAACGCAGAACAGTGACAGCGGAGTTTTTGGAAGTCTGTCAGATTTGTCATCACAGATTTTATGCAATAATGCTCAGGAATATAAAATGGGCTACAGACAGGATATAACAACAGGTGAAGCGTATATTCTTACGACAGTTTCAGGAAGTGAACCTAAAAAGTATTCTGTTGAAATTGAACAGATTGACTATAACAGTAAGGAGTCTGCCAAGAATATGATTATACGCATAACTGATGAAGAGCTTCTTGAAGCTTCCGGTGGAATAGTTCAGGGAATGAGCGGAAGTCCCGTTATTCAGAATGATAAGCTTATCGGTGCTGTAACTCATGTTTTTGTTGCTGACCCTACACGAGGATATGCTATATTTGCCGAAAATATGTTTCAAAGTATTTCAGAATAAAAAACAGGGCGTTACAAGAAAGTAACGCCCTTAAATCAGTTTGATTGAACGAAAATTATCTGTTTTCCTCACTGAAACCACTGTCAACAAGCTCGATAAGAGCATCAACAGCAGCTCTTTCGTCAGCACCGTCAGCAATAATCTTAACGTTAGTGCCGCCTACAATACCGAGTGAAAGGATACCAAGAAGGCTCTTTGCGTTGACTCTGCGTTCTTCTTTCTCAATCCAGATAGATGACTTAAATTCATTAGCCTTCTGAATAAAGAAGGTAGCGGGTCTTGCATGAAGTCCAACCTGATTCTTAACCATTACATCTCTGACAAACATATTCAACTCTCCTATTCTCTGAAGTGACGTGCCTGCAAATCGGCATCGTCTTTGCAATAATTCACTTGCTATATTTTATTATACATTTATTTTTTTTTGAAGTCAACAAATTTTTATATTAAAAATGCTATATCTGATTATTTTCTACATTTCGATAAAATGAGAGTTGAATTTTATCATTGCGGTTGTGAATATTTACTACAAAAAAACAAATAATTTATTGTATAAGTTTCATAATATTTAACGCTTTAATATGTTGAACATATCTAAACGGAGAAAATATTTTCAAATATACTCTCTGTTTATGTCTATTTACTATAGTTGTTATATTTTATTGGTATATTATTTAAAATATTCTTCATATAAATCGGGTCTTCGTTGTTCTGTGAGCTTCAGGCTCTGTTCATGTCTCCATGATTCAATATTCTTATGATGTCCCGAAAGAAGTACAGATGGAACAGCTTTGCCTTCCCAGACTTCCGGTCTTGTATACTGCGGATATTCAAGAAGTCCGCTGTAGATGCTTTCGTCAGTGAAGCAAACATCATCTGAAAGAACTCCTTTACAGAGTCTTGCTATGCAGTCGGTGAGAACGAGTGCAGGAAGTTCTCCACCTGTGAGTACATAATCTCCGATTGAAATTTCTTCATCGACAATTTTATCAATTATACGCTGGTCAACACCTTCATAGTGTCCGCATATAATTAGAATATTCTCCATTTCTGAAAGCTCAGATGCACGTTTTTCGTTCAGGACTGTTCCTTTTGGAGACATATATATAGTATGCGGTTTACTGCCAAGGTCCTCACATACAGCCTTATAGCAGTTATAAATCGGTTCGCACTGCATTACCATTCCCATACCTCCGCCATATGGTGTATCATCAACACGGCGGTGCTTATCCTTTGTATATTCTCTGATTTGTCTGCATGAAACTTCTATTTTTCCTGCTTTTCTTGCTCTTCCTACTATGCTTTCATTAAGTACGGCTTCACACATTTCAGGGAAAAGAGTTGCTATTTCTATTTTCATTTATTCCTCCGTAATTCAGACTGATTTTAGTCAAAAAGCTCCTCAAGAGGACGGATAAGCATCATATCATTATCAATATCAGTTAAAATAATTACTTCCGGAATTGCCGGCACAAGATATTCCCTGTCGTTTCCCTTTATCACATAAACGTCATTTGCACCTGTCTGTAGTACATCAGTGATTCTGCCATATATTATACCTTCATCAGCGTCTTTTACCTCCATTCCAATTAAATCCTGTATAAAGTAAGTATTTTCATCAAGCTCCAGGTCGTTGCGGTGTATATACAGAATTTTATTTCGGAGCTTTTCAGCTTCTTCTGGTGTATTTATTCCTTTAATTTTTGCAATTACCATATTTTTGAATACACGGTTTTTTTCAATATATATTTCATCATGATTTTTTCCTGAAAAAAGTCTGTCAAATTCGCATAGAAGTTCAGGCGTATCAGTATATGGCATTATTTTGACTTCTCCCTTTATGCCGTGAGTTGTAACAATTTTTCCTGCTTCAAGATATTCTTTTTTCATTTTATTCCTCCGTTTAATTATTCTAAATATTTTTACATGAAGCAGAAAAAATTTATCTTTACTGCTTATTTTGTCATTACGTGTTTACAGTATGTTGATTTTCCGCATTTCGGGCATTTAAGCTTTCTTTTTGTAAGAGTATGTGGCCCCATGATGTATGCTCTGAATTCAGGTACAAAACGGTTATGGCACTCCTTACATTCAAATGCTCCTGCTTCTCTGTCAAGAATACATGCTATGGTTATACCTCCGGCTATTACTATGACAGCAATTGCAATAAGTATGGTTCTTGTCCATACGGACATTTCAAATATTCCTGATACTAATATCAATGGAACAGCGGACAAAAGAGTAAGTCCTGCTGTCATTGCTGACAGAATAATTTTCTTTTTGCTTTCCTGTGCTTCATGTACTAAATTCATAATATTTTCCTCCGCCTTTTCAATATAATTTCTTTCGGGAATTTTCTCGCCTGTAAGCAGTTCATTGACATTTATTCCAAGTTCCTCGCAGAGAGGAAGCATAAGTGAGACTTCTGGCATACCTTTACCGGTTTCCCATTTGGATACAGTCTTATTGCTGATGAAAAGCTTATCTGCAAGCTGTGTCTGAGTCATTCCCTTTTCTTTACGTATCTGTGCAATGAATTGTCCTGTTTTTATCTGGTTCATAGTCATTGCCCTCCTTTCGTGATAATTATATCACATCGGCGGAAAAAGTAAACCCATGAACCGCAGAAGCAAATAATATAAGTGTTTCTACGGTTCGTGGATATATAATTTAAGTTTCTTATTTATTGTTTTTTTCCTGTATACATTTTTTTATTTCAGAAAATTCAACAGGAATATAATTTATGCGTTCTGCACTAATACAGAAACTCCGTTCCGAAAAGTCTGTATATATGGGGTTTCTGTGAACATGACCGAAAATATTTGCATATGGCATATTTATGTTTACGTATACAGGTTCATGGGAGATAATCCAGAAATTTTCATATATTACAGGATAGCGGCTTATTCCTGAAAATCCGCATTCATAATAATACTTTTCGTTTTCGGCATCATGATTTCCCATAACAAGTATTTTTTCACCATTGAGATTTTTACAGATTTCAGTTGCCTTTTCTTTATTATAGAAAGAAAAGTCCCCAACAATAAAAACTGTATCATTTTCCGAAACAGTGGCATTTCAGTTTTTTATAATTGTATTGTCCATTTCTGATATATCCGAAAACGGACGGTTTTCGTTTCTTATAATATTTCTGTCTCCGAAATGAGTATCTGCTATAAAAAATATTTTCTTCTGCATATTGTAAATCAGTTTTTCATTTCAAAATTTTCGCCAAGAATTTCTTTGTTTGATTCAAGAATTGGATTGATAAATTCAGCAAGATATTCATCAACCTGCTGTGAGCTTCTGCCTGTGTAATTTTCAGGTCTGAGAACAGCATCAAGTTCTTCTTTGGTAATCATAAACAGCGGGTCTGCAACAATAAGTTCGCATAGATTATTGTCCTTACCATAAATTTTAACCTGTTCTGCCGCAGTCATTGAGTATTCACGGATTCTTTCATGAAGTTCTTGGCGGTTTGCACCTTTCTTTACAGCGTCCATCATAACATTTTCTGTAGCCATGAACGGAAGTTCAGCCATAACACGTCTGCGGATAATTTCGGGATATACTATCATGCCATCAGTAACGTTCATCATGATGTTAAGTATAGCGTCAATTCCGAGAAAAGCTTCTGCGACGGATATACGTTTGTTTGCTGAATCATCAAGAGTACGCTCGAACCACTGTGTTCCGGCAGTAAATGCAGGATTAAGACTGTCAATCATGACATATCTTGCAAGTGAAGTTATTCTTTCACATCTCATAGGATTGCGCTTATAAGCCATTGCAGATGAGCCTATCTGACTTTTTTCTCTTGGTTCTTCCATTTCCTTGAAACTCTGAAGTATTCTCATGTCATTTGAGAATTTACTGCATGACTGAGCAATTCCGCTTAATACTGAAAGTACCTGAGAGTCTGTTTTTCTTGAATATGTCTGACCTGAAACAGGTACAACACTGTCAAATCCCATTTCTTCAGCAATCATTTTTTCAAGTTCTTTGACTTTTTCAGTATCACCTTCAAAAAGTTCCATGAAAGAAGCCTGTGTACCTGTAGTACCCTTTGAACCAAGAAGTTTTAAAGCAGATATTCTGTATTCCAAATCTTCAAAGTCCATAAGCAGTTCGTTAAGCCAAAGTGTTGCACGTTTGCCGACTGTTGTAAGCTGTGCAGGCTGTAAATGAGTATACGCAAGACATGGAAGATTTTTATATTCATCTGCAAATTTTGCCAGATTGTTCATAACATTTATAAGTTTACGGCGGATAACATTTAAAGCGTCACGCATGATGATGACATCAGTGTTGTCTCCTACATAGCAGGAAGTTGCACCAAGGTGTATAATACCATCAGCATCAGGGCAAACCTTGCCATATGTATAGACATGAGCCATAACGTCATGGCGAACCTGCTTTTCACGTTCAGCCGCAATATTGTAATCAATATCATTTATGTGTTCTTCAAGCTGTTTAACCTGAGCTTCTGTAACGGGAAGTCCAAGTTTCATTTCAGCTCTTGCAAGTGCAACCCAGAGTTTTCTCCATGTTGTAAATTTCTTGTCTGCTGAAAAGATATACTGCATTTCTTCGCTTGCATAACGTGTGCAGAAAGGTGATTCATAACTATTGATATTTTCACTCATAATTTTAACTCCTTGTTTTTGCAGTTTAATATAACTACATATTTTTTCATTTTAATTATACCATTTTGCAGCACAGATGTCAACAGTGACAGAATTTAAATTATATACCTGTTATTTAATATGTGATGTTTTTAAATATGAACAAATTATTATTTAAGAGATTAGTTTATACAGTCAGTAAATAAAAAATCGGACAGTTTTTACACTGTCCAATAATTTTTTATTCAATTATTCATACCGATTTCAATAGCTTTAAAATTATTTGTAATAAGATGAGATTTTGAAGGGGGGACAACTTTTTCAATAGCTTTTTTCATGGTATCAAGAGTAAAGATATTTGATTCTTTTATAAGCTTTCCAAGGAGTATAATATTTGAACCGCCTTTGAGTTCGTTGGTGTCAGCAAGCTGTGATGAAGGAATGGCATACATTTCAATATCTGTTCTGTTGCATTCACATTCAATAAGCGTACTGTCATAGAATACCTTACCGCCTGTTTTTACTTCTGTTATGAATTTATCAAAAGAGGGCTGATTCATAGCGATAAGAATATCAGGAGCAAGTATGAGCGGAGAACCGATTGGTTCGTCGGAAATACATACGGAACAGTTAGCAGTACCTCCTCGCATTTCAGGACCATATGACGGAAGCCATGAAAGTTCCTTATTGTCCATAAGTCCGCAGTACGCAAGGATTTTTCCTGCAAAAAGCACTCCCTGACCGCCGAATCCTGCTAAAAGAATTTCAGTAGTAGCCATTATTTATTTCCCTCCTCTGTTATATCTTTATAAACACCGAGCGGATAATATGGAATCATTTCATCCTGAAGTCTCTTTATAGCTTCTGTCGGAGTAAGTCCCCAGTTGGTCGGACAGGTTGAAAGTACTTCTACAATAGAGAATCCTTTTTTAGCCTTTTGATTTTCAAATGCCTTTCTTATAGCTTTTTTGGTTTCACGGATATGTGGGATTGTATCAACTGCCACACGATGAGCATATGCAGTACCTGTTAAAGTTGAAAGCATCTCGCATACACGTACAGGGTATCCGGCAAGCTCAGGGTCACGGCCGAAAGGAGTAGTCTGTGTAACCTGACCCGGAAGAGTTGTAGGAGCCATCTGACCGCCTGTCATTCCGTAGATAGTATTATTTATGAATATGATTACAATATTTTCTCCTCGTGTTGCGGAGTGGACAGTTTCAGCAGTACCGATGGCAGCAAGGTCACCGTCGCCCTGATATGTAAATACAAATTTATCCGGATTTGTACGCTTTACACCTGTAGCAACAGCCGGTGCACGTCCGTGTGGAGCTTCAATCATGTCACAGCCGAAATAATCATAAGCCATGACGGAGCATCCGACAGGGCATACCCCAATTGTATCGCCTTCAATATCCATTTCATCAAGAACTTCACAGATAAGTCTGTGAACGATACCGTGAGTACAGCCGGGGCAATAGTGCATAGGTACATCAAGAAGTGACTTCGGTTTTTCAAATACAACAGCCATTATTCAGCACCTCCGATTTTTTTGATTTCTGCCAGAACTTCGGCAGGAGTAGGAATAACACCGCCTGTACGTCCATAGAACTCAACAGGCTTTGAGCAGTTTATTGCAAGTTTTATATCATCAATCATCTGTCCCATTGACATCTCAACACTGAGAAGCTTTTTTGCATTCTTGGAAGCTTCATTTATTTCCTTTACAGGGAATGGCCATAATGTTTTGGGACGGAACAGACCTGCCTTTATACCCTGTGCTCTTGCATCATTTACAGCCGATTTTACAACTCTTGCTGTAGCACCGAATGCACAGAGAAGTATATCACAGTCTTCTGTGAAATAAAGCTCAGCATCTGTTTCATTTTCCTTGATTATATCATATCTCCTGAAACGTTCAGTAACTGAATTTTCAAGTTCGTCAGGTTTAAGATAAAGTGAATTTATAATATGATGTTCTCTTTTTTTACAATGACCGTTTGCAGCCCAGATTTTTTTATCGTGAGCATTTGCATTGATTTCAGGGAATGATACAGGTTCCATCATCTGACCGAGCAGACCATCAGCAAGAATCATAGTGGGCATACGGTATTCATCAGCCTTGTCGAATGCCTTTATAACCATATCAACCATTTCCTGAACAGAAGCAGGTGCAAATACGAGCAAATGGAAGTCGCCGTGACCAAGAGCTTTGGTAGCCTGCCAGTAGTCTGCCTGTGATGGTTGAATGCCTCCGAGTCCCGGACCGCCTCGCTGTACATTGATAATTACAGCAGGAACATCAGAGCCTGCGATATAGGAGATACCCTCGCTCTTGAGTGAAAGTCCTGGGGAAGATGATGATGTCATGGCACGTACTCCTGTTGAAGCGGCACCAAGTACCATATTTATAGCAGCAATTTCAGATTCTGCCTGTAAGAATACACCGCCTGCCTTGTGCATACGCTTTGACATATATGCGGCAAGCTCTGTCTGTGGAGTAATAGGGTATCCGAAGAAGCATTTGCAGCCTGCTCTTATAGCAGCTTCAGCAAGTGCTTCATTACCTTTCATAAGATTTCTTTCCAAAGCTTTACAGCTCCTTTCATTTATTTTTCAACAATAATTGCACAGTCGGGACACATCATTCCGCACATGGCACAGCCGATACATGAGTTTTCATCAGTACATACGGCATAAAAATATCCTTTTTTATTGCGTTTTTCTTTTTGAATTTCAACGATTTTTTTCGGACAGGCAGTTGTACAAAGTCCGCAGCCTTTGCAGCGTTCAGTTATAACAGTCATCTTAGCCAAATTCAACACCACACTTTCAAATTAAAATTATGAATTATAATTCCCATAAAGGTTTTACATAAACCTTTACTGAAAAAATATCAGGCATATCAATAAGTTCACAGAGTTCCTCGGGACAGGTTGTGAATGCAAGGGGAAGCCCTGTCTTTTTATTTATTTTCTTTGCAAAGTCAGATGATTTTTTTATTATTTCAACAGTCGTCTCACGTCCGAGATTGGTATTGTTTACTATGGCAGTATGTTTCAGTCGTGCAGCAGATTCAATTTCATACATTAGTTTTGCAGCGTCTTCAGCAGTTTCAGTCAGATAACGTCTCTGATTGATAACATACAGCATATCAGTATCATTTTTGAATTGAGAGAGAGATTCTGCAAACCGTCCCAGAGCAAAAGCACCCGCATCATCACCGCCCACGTCAATTATAAGGCAGTCTTCATTTATGGCAAGCTGTTCAATATCAAACTGGATTGATGGTACATCAAGATTACTGTTTGCAAAGTCCGGAGCTATGAGCTTTATTCCCTTTGATTCAAAAAATTCTCTGAAATCAGCAGTTCTGAAATATGGATTGACTAAATCCAAATCAACAACAGCTACGGATTTTCCTTCCTGAACAGCCTTTACGGCAAGATTAACAGAAAGATTTGTTTTTCCGCTTCCGTAGTGACCGGTAACAATAGTGATTTTTTTCATAAAATTTTTTAATCCTTTAAAAAAATTCAGAGACGGCATCAGAACCGCCTTATTTTTATTATATCATTTTCAGTCTGCAAATGCAATACTTAATTAGATTATGCTAACAAAATTATAAAAAAATTCCCTGATTTTACATCGGGGAATTTTTGCGTACTAACTTACTTATTCAGCTTCAACGTTTTTTTCAACGTAACTTACAATGTCGCCGACAGTTTTGATGTTTTCAACAGCCTCGTCGGGAATGGAGAGGTCGTATTCATCTTCAATTGTCTGGATAAGGTCAACAATGTCAAGTGAATCTGCACCGAGGTCGTCCTGGATATTTGCATCAGGATTAACAATATCCTCCTCAACGCCGAGCTGGTCAACAATAATTTCTTTGATTTTGTCAAAAATCATGGTAAAAACCTCCATAAATATATATATATTATCCAAACCGGAAGTTATTCTTGAAACTCACCGATTTTTCTAAACTTAGTATAACGTTCTTTTAGCAATTCGTCAATATCTTTTTGACATTTTTCTTGAATTTTGAGTGACAAATATTCTTTAATATTTTCAGAAATTTTGTCTAAATCGTTGTGTGCACCTCCAAGGGGCTCTTCAATGATAGTTTCTGCAACACCCAGACGTACCATATCTTCAGCAGTTACCTGCATAATATTGCAGGCTTCCTGTTCCCTTGATGCATCTTTCCAGAGTATGCTTGCAAAACCACGGGGAGAAACTACTGAATACTGTGCGTTTTCAAGCATTGCAAGTTCATCGCATACACCAAGAGCCAAAGCTCCACCGCTTCCGGCTTCACCAAGAACGATTGAAATAATCGGTGTGCGTAAAGTCATAAATTCAGCAATATTTTTTGCAATGGCTTCACCCTGTCCTCGTTCTTCCGCTTCCATTCCTGCATGAGCTCCGGGAGTATCAATGAAACATATGACAGGTCGGTGGAATTTTTCAGCCTGTTTTGCAAGCCTTAGTGCTTTTCTGTAACCTTCCGGAAGAGGCATTGCAAAATTACATTCTTTGTTTTCATTCAGGTTTCTGCCCTTTACCTGTGCGATTACAGTTACAGGAGTTCCATTTAGGCGGGCTATCCCGCCCATTACGGCATGGTCGTCGCCATAGTGTCGGTCTCCGTGCATTTCATAGAAATTTGTAAAAATAAGCGGTATGTAGTCTCTTATAGTTGGTCTGCCTTTTGTATGTACAATCGCAAGACGTTCCCATGCAGTTTTATTATTCTCCAAAGTTCAGACCTCCTTTTCTGAATATCCGTGAATTGAAAGCAGATTTGCAAGAGTACTGCGTAGCTTTTTCCGCTCAACAATCATATCAACAAAGCCCTTTTCCTGCATAAATTCGGCAAGCTGAAAATCTTCGGGCAAACGCTGTTTCATTGTACTTTCAATAACACGTCTTCCGGCAAATCCTATAAGAATTTTAGGTTCAGCTATTATAATATCGCCCAGAGATGCAAAGCTTGCAGTTACTCCGCCTGTTGTCGGGTCTGTCAGGACAGTTATGTAAAGTCCGCCGGCATCGTTGTGAAGCTTTATTGCTCCTGATGTCTTTGCCATTTGCATGAGGGATACAATACCTTCCTGCATTCTTGCACCGCCTGAAGCGGTAAACATTATTACAGGGAGATTATTTTCATTGGCATATTCAAATGCCCTTGTTATTTTCTCACCTACTACGGAACCCATTGAAGCCATCATATAGCGTGAATCCATTACGCCGATTACGGTTTTTATACCCCTTATGTATGCTGTACCTGTGATAACTGCATCCTTTAATCCTGTTGATTCACGGAGTTCTTCCTGTTTTTCTGTGTAATCAGGAAAATTAATCGGGTCACAGCTTATCATATCTGCATCAAGTTCCTGAAAGCTGTCCTTGTCAACAGTTATGGCTATTCTTTCAGTTGCCGAAAGTCTGCCGTGATAATTACAATTGGGGCATACCCTGTGAAGTTCTTCATAGCGGTTAAGAGGAGATGTATTCTGACATCTCGGACATTTGAATAGTGGTGCAGGCTCGTCATCGGCCGTTCCGTTGAAACGGAGTTTTACAACATTAAAAAAATCATTGAACATCTGTATCACCGCCTTATTTCTTACGGCTTTCCATGTATCTTGTAAGGAAGCCGTTATCATAGTTTCCGCTTATAAATTCAGGGCGTTTTATAATTTCAAGCTGAAAGTCAATATTTGTATCAACACCGCTTACAATAAATTCGGATAAAGCCCATTTCATTTTATTTATTGCTTCATTACGGTCAGAAGCATGGACTATAAGCTTGCTTATCATTGAATCATAGTACGGAGTTATTGTATATCCCTGATATACTGCACTGTCAATTCGTATTCCGGGTCCCCCCGGAGTATATAATGCATTTATTGTACCAGGTGACGGACGAAAATCAAGATTTGGATTTTCTGCATTTATTCTGCATTCTATAGCATGACCTCTTATTTCTATATCTTTCTGGGTTACATCAAGAGGCATATCGGCAGCAGTTTCAATCTGTGCTTTTACTATGTCAAAGCCTGTTACTTCTTCAGTTATAGGATGTTCAACCTGAATACGTGTATTCATTTCCATGAAATAGAAATCTCTGTTTTCGTCAACAAGAAATTCGATAGTTCCTGCATTGTAATATCCGCATTCTTTAGCTGCGGTAACAGCAGCTTCACCCATTTTTTGACGCAGTTCAGGACTTATAATCGGACTTGGGCATTCTTCAAGAATTTTCTGGTTGCGTCTCTGCATTGAACAGTCACGTTCGCCAAGGTAAATATAATTACCCATTTTATCTGCCATAATCTGTATTTCAACATGGTGGGGATTTACAAGAAATTTCTCTATGTATACATTATCGTCACCAAAGAAGTTTTTAGCTTCCTGCTGTGCTGCAATAATTTGTGATTCCAAGTCGTCAGGGGAATCAACTCGTCTTATTCCACGTCCACCGCCGCCTGCCGATGCCTTTACAAGTACGGGATATCCGCATTCTTCAGCAATTTTCTTTGCTTCATCAATACTTTTTACCGCACCTTTTGAACCGGGAATTACAGGTACTCCGGCAGCTGACATTGTTTCCTTTGCCGCTGCCTTGTCTCCAAGTATTTCAATAGATTTATACGATGGTCCGATGAATACTATTCCGTTTTTTTCGCAGAGTTTTGCAAATTCTGCATTTTCAGATAAAAATCCGAATCCGGGATGAATAGCTTCTGCTCCTGAGTTTATTGCCGCCTGAATTATTGCATTCATATTAAGATAACTATCTTTGGTTGCAGGAGGTCCGATACATACAGCTTCATCTGCAATCTGTGCGTGAAGAGAATCCCTGTCTGCTGTTGAATAAACAGTTGTACAGCGTATTCCCAGTTCACGGCAGGCTCTGATGATTCGTACGGCAATTTCACCTCTGTTGGCAATCAATATCTTTCTGAACATTAATCTACTCCTTTACTTATCAGAAACAACAAAGGTTATTTCACAGGAAACTGCTTTTTCTCCGTCTACGGATGCAAGAGCTTTTCCGGTTCCTACAGGACCTCTCTGTCTGATAATTTCAACTTCAAGGTCAAGCACGTCTCCAGGAACAACCTGTCTGCGGAACTTTGCTTTGTCGATACCGCCGAAAAGTCCGATTTTACCCTTGAATTCCGGTTTTGACAGCATACATACAGCACCCGCCTGTGCAAGCATTTCAATCATTAGAACTCCCGGAGTTACAGGATATTCGGGAAAATGCCCCTTGAACCAGTATTCGTCTTCCTTTATGTATTTTCTTGCTTTTATTTTAACTCCCACTTCCATTTCAAGAACCTCGTCAATAAGCAGAAAAGGGTCACGGTGAGGGATAATTTCCATAATCTGTTCTTTATTCATTAAAACTTCTGACATTTTTTGTCCTCCATTCTTTTTATTCATGCCAATTCATTTTCGGCAAATTCAATCCATCTGTCTTTTTTATTTTTGTAATATAATGAGATATAGTCCATTCCGTTTGACTTTACTTCTTCACATAATACAGTTATTATTTTCATCAAAGTCATAATTATTTTTTTCATAAAAATTAATTTTAATTCTTGAGAACGTTATATCAAATCTTTTCAGGGGAAGGTCTTCAAACTCTTTTTTGTAAAACTGTTGAAAAATATCACGTCATATCCATGCACAGCATGGTCAAACAGGAGAATTTTTTCTCCTGTTTTCACAGATTAAGCAATGATTTTTACAACAGAAAATTCAGTGTTGACGATAATCGAAGATTTCAGGTTTTGAATATTAAGAAATTCTCCCTAATACCATATTTTAAACAATCTTCCGCCCTGAGAATCTTTTATATTTACGGAAACAACTGCACTTTTTTACAGTAAACAGTAAAATTCTTTAAATAAAATGAAATAGGCGTTATTTGATAATCATTATAGGCTGGTCAAATTCAACAGCCTGTCCGTCGTTTACAAGTATTTTTTCAACAACGCCTTCAAATTCAGACTGAACTTCATTCATAAGTTTCATGGACTCGATTATCATAATGGTATCACCCTTTTTGACTTTATCACCGACCTTTACAAACGGCGGCTTGTCAGGTGACGGAGCCTGATAGAAAGTACCGACAATAGGAGATTTTACTACATTTCCACTTATCTCTGCCACGGTTTCTGTTTCTGCTGAATTTATAGCTGGAGAAGATGAAGATTGTACAGTTGCTGGTGTAGTAATGCCCATTGGTACAGGCATTACAGGTGAAGCAGGCGGATATTTTTTTCCCTTGATTGTAAGATTACAATCGTTTATATTTATTGTAATTTCAGAAAGTTCGTTATCTGAAACAATTTCAGCAAGTTTTTCAATAGTTTCAATTTCAACGCCAAAAATTTTGTTTTCCATTTTAGTACTCCTTATTCTTTAACTTTTTTAAAACAGAGTGTAGCGTTATGACCTCCAAAACCAAGAGAATTTGACAGTACGGCGTTAACTTCTTGCTGCACATTTCCGTTTACACAGTAATCGAGGTCGCATTCCTCATCAGGTATTTTGTATCCGACAGTTGCATGTATGATGCTTTCCTGAATGGATTTTGCACATACGATAGCTTCAATTGCACCAGCTGCACCAAGAAGATGACCTGTCATTGATTTTGTGGAGTTAATCTTTACATTCTTTGCATCATCACCGAAAGCAAGTTTTATTGCTGCTGTTTCATACTTGTCATTAAGACCTGTAGATGTTCCGTGAGCATTGATATAGTCGATTTCAGACGGATTAAGTCCTGCTTCCTGCATGGCAAGAGTCATTCCCATACCTGCAGCTTCACCTGTCGGCATTGGTGATGTCATATGATATGCATCGCAAGTTGCACCATATCCTGAAACTTCAGCATAAATTTTAGCACCTCTTGCTTTTGCGTGTTCATATTCTTCAAGTACAAGTATACCGCTTCCCTCACCAAGTACAAATCCGTTTCTTTCCTTATCGAACGGAATAGACGCTCTTTCAAGATTATCACTTTTTGTAAGTGCCTTCATATTGGAAAATCCTGCAAAGGTGAATTCTACACTTGTGCTTTCAGTACCGCCGGCAAGACATACATCAAGATAACCGTCCTTTATTTTCCTGAATGCTTCTCCGATAGAGTGGGTAGCTGATGCACAGGCAGTTGAAACATCATAGTTTGCACCCCTGAAATTTGTTTTCATGGATATAGTACCTGCTGCCATATTGCTTATCATCATCGGAATATAGAACGGTGAAATACGGTTCGGTCCTTTTTCCAGATACTTTGAATATTCAGATAATGTCAGGTCGATACCGCCGATTCCAGAACCGACAATAACTCCTGCCCTGTAACAGTCAATGTCTGAAAAATCAGTGCCAGCATCTTCTAAAGCCTCGTGAGCTGAAACAACAGCATATTTTGTAAACATATCCATACGCTTTGCTTCCTTTTTGTCAAAACAGCCTGCAACATTATAGTAAACGGTTTCATCAAAGTCACGCACAATGCCGGCAATCTTTATTCCTGTACCTTCCGTATCAAATTTATCAATATAAGAAAAACCGATTTTGTTGGCTGTAACTCCCGCCCAGAATTTATCAACACCTGTGCCGAGAGGAGTAACAGCACCCATACCGGTAATAACAACTCGTCTGCTCATATTATGTTTCCCTTCATTTATTTTTTATATTTTTATTTCACATTGAAAGTCCGCCCGAAATTTCAATTACCTGTCCTGTTACGTATGATGCATCATCAGATACAAGGAACGAAACAACGGAAGCAATCTCTTCCGGTTCGCCATATCTACCCAGAGCAACCTGCCCAAGCATTTTTGATTTGAGTTCATCTGAAAGAACGTCAGTCATGGGAGTATGGATAAATCCGGGTGCAACCGCATTGCAAGTAATATTTCTTGAGCCAAATTCTTTTGCGGTTGTTTTTGTCATGCCTATAATAGCAGCTTTTGATGCAGAATAATTCATCTGTCCGGGATTTCCGTAAAGTCCAGCAACTGATGAAACATTTACAATCCGTCCGTGACGCTGTTTCATCATTACGGAACATACATGCTTAAGCATATTATAGACGCTTTTCTGATTTACTGCAATAACCGCATCATAATCTTCTTCTTTCATTCTTGCAAGAAGTGTATCCTTAGTTATGCCTGCATTGTTTACAAGTGCGTCAATGCTTCCGAAATTTGCCTTTACTTGTTTTACCATAGCTTCACATTGGTCATATTTAGAAACATCGGCAGCAATGCACTCAGCCTTTACACCAAAAGCCTCGCATTCTTCAGCAACGGCAAGAGCCTTTTCTCTGTCACTGTCGCTTGGATAATGATTTATAACAACATCAAAGCCGTCCTTAGCAAGTCTTTTTGCTATACATGCACCAATTCCCTGTGATGCACCTGTGATAATTGCTGTAGCCATATTTATCTCCTCCAATTTATATATATTATCTGCGGCTTCAAATTCCGCAAAAATTCTGTCATACTCTTTGCGTTATCTTGTCGGATTATCTTCCTTAAGAATTTGCATAGTAAACAGCTTGTAATATGTTTTAAAAAGTTTCTTAATCGGGTTTCCTTTGTGTTTTTTAAACGTTTTGTTTGAATGGTACTTTAATGCATATAGGATAATGTTTGAATCTTAATTCACTCATTTTTATTTACCAAGGAGTTTTTCAGCCTGCTCCATAATTTCCCTTACAATTTCATTGCATGGATTTATGTTATTAATCATGCCGGCAATGGCTCCACAGAGGAATGAACCTTCATCAAGATTTCCGTCCTGTACAGCTTTGCGAAGTGAGCCGAGAGTAAGTTCTTCAAATTCGTCAGGAGTAAGTGAGCCGTCTTTTTCACCACTTGCAAGTTTCTTTGAAAATTTAGTCTTGATATTTCTGCATGGATGACCTGTATAGCGACCGGTGACAACACTGTCAGTATCTTTTGCCTTAAGGATAAGTTCCTTGTAAATCGGGTTAATCTGACATTCTTCAGCAGCAAGGAAGCGTGTACCAATCTGTACGCCCTCTGCTCCGAGCATAAATGATGCTGCAACGCCTCTGCCGTCAGCTATGCCGCCTGCTGCAATAACAGGTATTTCAAGTGCATCAACGACCTGTGGAACAAGACACATTGTAGTATTTTCACCGATGTGCCCTCCCGATTCAGTACCTTCTGCAACTACTGCGTCTGCCCCTGCACGCTCCATTCTTTTGGCAAGTGCAACGGATGGAATTACCGGAATAACTTTGATTCCTGCTTCTTTCCATGCCGGAATATATTTTGCAGGATTTCCTGCACCTGTAGTTACAACAGCTATTTTTTCATCAATACAAAGCTGTGCCAGGTCGTCGGCATTCGGACTCATAAGCATGATATTCACACCGAAAGGTTTATCTGTTTTTTCCTTGCATTTTTTTATCTGGTCACGAAGATAGTCAATGGGTGCACTTCCTCCTGCAATAAGACCAATGCCGCCTGCGTTTGATACGGCTGATGCAAGAGTATGTTCTGCAATCCATGCCATACCGCCCTGAATCAAGGGATATTCACATCCCAGAAGTTCAGTTATTCTTGTTTTCATAAGATATTCTCCTTTGTTTTGCTTAATATTCTAAAATAACACTGCCGTAGGTAAGGCCTGCACCGAATCCGATGAGTGCAATTTTTTGTCCCCGCTTTATATCTCCCTTATCAATTGCTTCACAGAGAGCAAGCGGAATTGATGCACTTGATGTATTGCCGTGGTGGTCTACAGTAACAACAAATTTTTCCATGCCAATACCAAGGTTCTTTGCAGCAGTTTCTATGATTCTGATATTTGCCTGATGAGGTATGAACCAGTCAATATCTGATGTTGTTATATTTATTTTTTCAGCAGCAGCCCTGAAAGCTTTGGGAAGTGCCTTTACAGCGAATTTATAAACTTCCTTGCCATCCTGAAAAAGTTGATGCATAGGTTTTTCAGGGAATCCGTCGTCAAAATCTCTTTCAATTCTTACTTCCGGAGCTTGCTGCATATTTCTTGCAAAAAGTTTTCTTGCTCCGCCTCCATCTGATGCAAGGAATGATGAATAGAGCTTGTCACTTTTTTCAAGTACGGCAGCGGCTGAACCATCGCCGAAAAGAATACAGGTTGAGCGGTCACTGTAGTCAATAAAGCGGGAAAGAGCTTCTGTAGCGATAACAAGAACATATTTGAGATTATCATCAGTCTGCATGAATCTTTTAGCTGTATCAACTGCATAGACAAATCCTGAACACGCCGCACTCAAATCAAATGCTGCTGCATTTTCTGCACCTATTTCATGCTGTATAATGCTTGCAATGCTTGGTGTAAGAAAATCAGAGGTGATAGTACTTGTTATTACAAGTCCGATTTCTTTCGGGTCTATTCCTGATTTTTCCACTGCTTTCAGGGCTGCCTGTCTGCCCATATACCATGTAGGCTCCCATCCAGCCATATGACGTGAACATATTCCTGTTCTTGTTTTAATCCATTCGTCACTTGTATCAACGAATTTTTTAAAATCGTTGTTGGTGAGCACCTGTTCAGGAAGATAGCTGCCCATTCCTAAAATATTGATTCCCATGAAATGTCTCCTTTTTATATATATTTACTTTGAAATTTTCCTCACGAAATTAATGAAAAAAATAAAAAGCAAAAAACTGTTGTAAAAAAACAAAATATATGCTATATTATTATTGTACACAAATAAAGCTGTGAAACTACAGTATATAATATATATTGTAAATCATTTCCGGATTTTTTGCAATGACATTTTATTTATTTATTACATCTGTAATTAAATTTCGTCATTTTTAACAGAGATTTATTGCTTTATTTGGTAAAAATAGAATAAAGTTTGTATATAGCGTACAGAAAGGAAGTTTATATTATGACAATTTCACTATTTTCCGGACAGGGTTCGCAGGTTCCCGGCATGGGCAGGGATATTGCAGAAGCATTTCCCGAAACCGCAAAGATTTATGATACAGCATCAGAAATTCTTGAAAAGGATATGAGAGCTGTATGTTTTGAAAGCTCTTCTGAAATACTTTCGGAAACTATCAATGCACAGCCTGCAATTATGATTACTTCTCTTGTCTGCATCAATGCAGCAATTGAAAAGGGATTTAAATTTGACGGCGTTGCAGGCCATTCACTTGGCGAATATGCGGCTCTTGCAGTTTCCGGAATGGTATCGTTTGAAGATGCTTTCAGGCTTATAAAAGTCCGTGCAGAAGCTATGAATGAAGCTGCTCATGAAAATAAAGGTGCAATGGCAGCAGTTATGAAGCTTGCACCTGAAAAAATTGAGGAGATATGTTCTCAGTCTAAGAATTATGTAACGGCAGTAAATTATAATTCCCCGCAGCAGACTGTTATTGCAGGTACTCCCGAAGGGATTGAGGAAGTAAGTGAAAAATTTGCCGAATTGAAGGCGAGGGTTGTTAGTCTTAATGTTGCAGGAGCATTTCATTCAAAGCTTATGCAGTCGGCAGCTAACAAGTTCTATGAAGCTGCAAAAAATATTTCTTTCAAAGCTCCGGAAGTAAAATACTATTCAAATGTAACGGGCGGAGAGCTTACAGATTTCAGTGATATGCCGTCACTTCTTGCAAAGCATATTGTTTCGCCTGTACGTTTTACTTCAGAACTGAATGCAATGTATGAAGCAGGAGCAGACTATTTTGTAGAATTCGGAGCAGGAAAAACCCTTACGGGACTTGTAAAGAAAACACTCAAAGGCGTTAAGGCACTGAATATTGAAAATCTTGAGACACTTGAAGGAGCTGATATTTATGAATAAGTATGGTCTTATTGGTCATCCGCTTGGTCATTCAATGTCACCGCTGATTCATGAGAAACTTTTTGCACTCAGCGGTATTACTGACTATACCTATGAACTCATTGACATTGTACCTGAGAGTCTTAAAAACAGTATTGATATGTTTAAAGAACTTAAAGGATTCAATATCACAATTCCGCATAAAACAGCAATTATCCCTATGACTGACAGGCTTGGCGAAAGTGCGTTGAGATATAATTCTGTTAACTGTGTTTCAAATGATAATGGAATTTTTACAGGTTACAATACTGACTGTGATGGTTTTTTGCGTTCTGCGGAACTGCTTCCACTTGGCGGTAAAGTACTGCTTTTGGGCTGTGGAGGAGTAGGAAGAATGATTGCTATTGAATCTGCTTTACATGGTGCGGAACTTACTATAGCTGTAATTCCTCAGGATGTTAAAACAGCTCAGCTTGTTATGGCCGAAATTCTTGCGAAATGCAGTGATGCATCTGTAAGAATATGTCTTGTATCTGAAATTTCAGGCAAGTTTGATTTGTTAATCAATGCTACTCCTGTGGGAATGTATCCGAAATGCGATTCGTGTGCAGTATCTGATGAAATTATAGAAAACTGTCTCAGCTTTTTTGATGTAATATATAATCCGACCGAAACCCTGCTTATGAAGAAAGCAAGGTCTTTGGGACGCACTGCAATCGGAGGTGCAGCTATGCTTGTATATCAGGCAGTAAAAGCTCATGAACTCTGGTACGGCGGAACATTCAATGCCGAAGATATTTCAGGAATTATAAAGGCTGTTGAAGGTGAAGTAAATAAAATGAACAGTGAAAAATAAAATTTGTTTATGGAAACAGAAAGACTGATATTAAGAGAATATACTTATGAAGATTTTGATGCATTATATGAAATAATGTCAGATTCTGAAACGATGCGGCATTATCCAAATCCTTTTGATGAAGAACTTACAAGAGAATGGATTGAATGGAATCTTAAAAACTATAAGGAATATGGATATGGTTTATGGGCTGTTGTTTTGAAAGAAACAGGCAAATTTATAGGCGATTGCGGAATCACAATACAGAATATTGACGGTGAAATGTTTCCGGAAATAGGCTATCATATTAATAAAAAATATTGGAGACAGGGATTCGGAAGTGAAGCTGCAAGGGCGGTAAGGGACTGGGCATTTGAAAATACGGAATATGATTGCCTGTATTCTTATATGAAATATACGAATACAGGTTCATGTTCTGTTGCTGTTAAAAACGGAATGAAAAAAATAAAAGAATATCCTGATGCAAAGAATGAAATTTCGTGCGTCTATGCTATAACACGTTATGAGTGGGAGAGACTTAAATATATATAGAATCTGTTTTTGGGGAATGATAAATAATTTTATGATAATTAGATATTATAAAGAAATAAACAATAAAACATAAGGAGATATTTATGACTGTATTTTTATGCGGCTTTATGGGCTGTGGAAAAACTACTGTCGGCAGAATTGCTGCCAAAAAATTAGGCTGTAATTTTTATGATACCGACGAACTTATTGTTGAAAATCAGAATATGACAATTCCAGAAATTTTTTCGGAAAAGGGAGAGCCATATTTCCGTAAAATTGAAGCTGATATTGTTAAATCAATGTGTGGAAAGAGTGCAGTTATAGCATGCGGAGGAGGAGCAATGCTTAATCCTGATACTGCAAAGGCTGTTGCTGATACAGGAGAAGCCATAGTTTTTCTTGATATTGATTTTAATACCTGTTATGAGCGGATAGGTGATGATACAAATAGACCGCTTGTTGTAAACAATACCAAAGCTCAGTTAAAGGTGATTTTTGATGCACGATATGAAATTTATAAAAGTCATTCTACGGTTTGCATTGATGCGTCAGGAAGTCCAATTGAAACGGCAGAACTTATTGCCGGAGCTGTCAGGAGAAATATATGCTGATATATAATGCAGAAATTTTAACTATGGATAAAACAGTTGGAAACATTTCAAACGGTTGGCTTGAAACAGAAGGCAAAAAAATAAAATCTATGGGCAGTGGTATTCCTCAAAGTATTCCTGAAAGAAGTATTGACGCTCGAGGCGGAATACTTCTCCCCGGTTTTATTGACGCTCATACTCATCTTGGTATTATTGAAGATGGTATTGACTTTGAAGGCGATGACTGTAATGAATCAACTGACCCGTTTACTCCGCAGATGAGAGTTATAGACGGAATAAATCCTTTTGACAGATGCTTTGAGGAAGCACGAATGCGTGGTGTTACAGCGGCTGCTTCGTGTCCTGGCAGTGCAAATGCATGTGGAGGGGAGATAAGCGTCATAAAAACTTCCGGCAGACGTGTTGATGATATGATTATACGAAACTGTGGAATAAAATTTGCACTCGGTGAAAATCCTAAAAGAGTTTATAATGATAAAGGAGAAACTCCCATCACAAGAATGGCAACCGCTGCTGTTATCCGTGACGGACTGTATAAATCAAAGCGTTATGCCCATGATATGAATAGCTATTATTCAGATAATGAGGATTATGAACCGCCTGAATATGATATTAAGTGCGAG
>ERZ777011.1098-NODE-1098-length-32661-cov-19.662731_pt1 | contig 32661 bp, 26 predicted proteins | sample MGYA00374964_ERZ777011 | MGnify/ENA primary metagenome ERZ777011 (study PRJEB29310, sample SAMD00008975) | mouse gut metagenome | study: EMG produced TPA metagenomics assembly of the Metagenome analysis of fecal microbiota from mouse which was promoted...
TAAAAAATTTTTGTACTTTTGCAGTATATTACTGAAACGACTATGCGTATAGATATTCTCACAGTGCTCCCCGAGATGCTCGAATCACCCCTTAACTGTTCCATCCTGAAGAGGGCGCAGGACAAGGGGCTTGTGGAGATTGCCGTACATAACCTTCGCGAGTACACCACCAACAAGCATCGCAAGGTCGACGACTATCCATTTGGCGGAGAGGCTGGTATGGTGATGCAGGTTGAGCCTGTCGACCGTGCCATAGCATGGCTCAGGGAGCAGCGTGACTATGATGAAGTCATATTCACATCCCCCGACGGCGAACAGTTTGATCAGCCCATGGCTAACACCCTCTCGCTGTGCGAGAACATTATAATCCTGTGCGGACACTACAAGGGGGTCGACTATCGCATACGCGAACATCTCATCACCAAGGAGATATCCATCGGCGACTATGTGCTCACCGGGGGTGAGATCCCGGCTGTGGTCATAGCCGATGCGGTTGTGCGCCTTATACCGGGTGCCATCGGTGACGAGCAGAGCGCGCTGAGCGATTCTTTCCAGGATAACCTTCTCGCCCCACCGGTCTACACGCGTCCTGCCGAATACAAGGGGTGGCGTGTGCCCGACATTCTGCTTTCCGGACATAAGGCGAAGATCGACGACTGGAAGCATGAGCAGGCACTCGCACGCACCCGCCTCCTCCGTCCTGACCTGTTGGGTGAGGATTGAGATTCCCGAATAAAATAACCAAGGAGAAGACAATGCCCATATGAGCTGTTGCCTTCTCCTTTGTTATTGTCTTCTGTTTTAGAGTATGTTTAGCTTTGCCTTCTTTTGAAAGCAGACAAGCTCTTAATATTGCTCCTGCTCGTTGGGGAAGTCGGACGATTTCACGTCGGTGATGTATGATCCTACAGCATCCTTGATTGTATTGCCCAGATCGGCGTAACGGCGGAGGAACCTTGGTGAGAACCCCTCGTTGATGCCGAGCATGTCATGCATCACAAGCACCTGTCCGTCACATCCTCCACCTGCGCCGATACCTATCACCGGTATGGCCAGCTCCGATGCCACGCGAGTGGCAAGATCGGCGGGTATCTTCTCCAGCACGATAGCGAAGCATCCCGCATCCTCAAGCAGATGAGCATCTTTGAGCAGCTTCGCAGCCTCAGCCTCTTCGCGGGCACGCACGTTGTATGTGCCGAACTTGTTGATCGACTGTGGGGTGAGTCCGAGATGCCCCATCACTGGGATGCCTGCCGAGAGAATCCTCTGTATGCTCTCGATTATCTCTTCGCCACCCTCCATCTTCACGGCTTCGGCGTGGCTCTCCTTCATGATGCGGATTGCTGACGACAGAGCCTCAAGGGGGTTGCCCTGATAGGTGCCGAAAGGCATGTCGCACACTACGAGCGCACGGTTGGTGCCTTTCATCACACTCTTGGCATGATATATCATCTGATCGAGGGTCATGGGCAGAGTGGTGGTGTTGCCCGCCATGACATTGGATGCCGAGTCGCCTACGAGGATGACGTCCATACCTGCCTCGTCGATGAGTTTTGCCATCGAATAGTCATAGGCGGTGAGCATGGCTATCTTCTCACCCTTGGCTTTCATCTCAGTAAGACGGCGTGTGGTGACCTTGCGTGAGTCAAGTGCTGTATAAGTCGACATAATGAATTCTCTTTTTTGTTTAGTTAAATCCTATTGTTGTTTCAAGGTGCCGCAAAATTAATAATTTATTTCCATAAATCCACACGTTATAGGATTCGGCTCAGGGCAACCTGTGACTTATACATCCCCGGCAAGCAGCTTAGAGGCACGCCGACTCATTTCGCCGACAGGATATTTCAGGAGCGAATTCAGGTATTCCTCATCCGGTGGAAAAAGATAATCCGGGCAATGGTGTTAAAATGTTTTAACATGATGTGATGATCGACCATGTATTTTAGAATGGGTTTTGGTGCGGATATATCATATCCGCTTATCAACTTTTGAAAACAAAGGGTAAAATTGCATCCGAAAAATTTCATACTTAGCGGAATAAATGCTAATTTTGCACCTTGGAACGGCAGATTTTTTCATAGTCAGGCGTTCTCGTAGTCCCCTTCAATCTGAAAAAATACAATACACAATGGCAAATACAAATCACGAAGAAGAAACACGCACCTCGATTGACGAGGTGAACGACACCCTCACCGGACTTGGCGAGAGAGTGCAGAAGAACCCTAAGACCATCATGTATGCCTGCGTTGCAGTGGCAGCAGTGGTTATTGCGGTGCTCGTTTACGTCTATGCTGTCCGTCAGCCGGGCATCCGGAGTGCCAATGACGCACTCGGACAGGCGGATATAGAGCTCCTTATGGGCAACGACAGTATCGCGCTGGCAAAGTATCAGCAGGTAGCTGACAACCATGGCTACAAGGCTGGCGAGCTCGCAGGGCTCAACGCCGCTATCCTTCTCTATAAGGACAAGAAGTACGAGGAGGCTATAAAATACCTCAACGGTTATTCATCATCCGAATCAATCATCAGCGCAGGGGCAAAGAGCCTTGAGGGTGACTGCTATGTCAACCTTAAGAAGTATGCCGAGGCACTTGACTGCTTCAAGAAAGCGATCAGCCTGTCTGACGGCAATCCCGCCTACACACCCGCATTCATGCTCAAGGAGGCAACCGTGCTCCGCGAGATGAAGGACTACAAGGCAGAGGCAGCCGTATATGAGGAAATCGTAAAGGAATATCCCAACTACGGTCCTCAGATGGGCATCGATGTCAAGAAATATCTTGAGCGCGCAAAAGCCCAGGCTGAGTAATATAAAAGACAGAAGAACAGGAGATCTGTTAGCCCGGAGAGCCATAGGACTATAGCTGTAAAGCCTATAATCCTTGATTCTCGCTAACAGATCTCCTGTTCTTCTGTCTATATGGATCTCTGGTCCTATAAAAAGTTCTCCAGTTCTCCTGTCTTAATATGGTTCTCTGGTCTATCTTTTGGCGCGGGCAGCCAGGAGCCTGTGCCCTATACGGCACAACAGGCAGGCATGCTTCTCGCAATACTCTCGCCGCAGCTGAATCAGAGCCTGAGAAGTGAACGCATCGCGGGCAGATATCCCCGCAGCAGAGAAAGTGCTGACTATAGAATTGCTCTCTGGAGGGAGCGTCGTAAGCCATTCGAAAGCCCTCCCGGTGAGGGCATCGTCGCCATGGCGCATACCATAGGCAATCATCAGAGGTATAGCCACATTTATTACCAGGACTGTGGCTGAGGCACGGCTCATAGTCTCGAAGGAGCGTTCGGATGCCGCACCGAACGAGAACCGGTTGGACCAATATCCGGTCAGAGGCATGCGCATCAGCTCGATAGCCTCATCAGGACACTTCGCGCTCAGGAGCCTTCTCACGATGCGGAAATCTCCGGCTACCATTGCAGCAAGGAGAGCTATGCGGCGGTAGGGGAGGTTCTGAGGACGCATCCGCCCCATCTTCCATCCGGGAGAAGTGACAGGGCGCAGAGAAAATTTGTGGGCAAGGAATACATATTCTCTCACGAGGCTGTCGATATACGGATCTCCGGTAGGTTGTGGGCGGGCAGTGCCGTCAGGATCGGGCGAACAAGGCAGAAGACCTGCCTGACCGAACATCAGAGCCTCTATGGCAGTAAGAGAGTCGCTGTGTTTGCGCAGGAAATGCAGAGGCAGGGACAGAGCCATGCGCTCCATCGGCTCGGAGTTGATGCTGAAGCCCAAAGCGCGGGCGAGAGTGACGTAGAGGGTCTGTTCCCAGTCGCCGGTATAGCGTTCGAGATGGGTTATGAGCCGGTCAGCCTTGGCATATGCCCTTTCGTATGATAGGGCTGTGATCCAGTCGCGCAGATGCAGAGGGTGGATTGCGGGGATCTCCGGGGCGCATGGCAGGTCTATGTCCGAACGTCCCACAAGCATGTCATAACGTCGGTGGAACTCGGGAGAGCATCTCATCACCATCTGCGGTATTATCTCTCCGTTGCGTCGTGCTATGGGTGCGTCGTCACAGTCCACCACATGGAGCACCACCGAGTCGTATGCCGGATCGGAGTCATGGTGATGGCGGTGCCAGTCGCTTGCACGTACATGCATCTCTACATCCCCCGCCCAAGTGCGTTCCCCTATCTTAATTTTAGCGTTAAAGAAATCGGGACCGGCATCTGTGTTGTGCCGTCCCGGATCGATTATGGATATTCTGCGTCCGTCCACAGTGACCATATCGGCAGGGGTCAGCAGCCGATATTGCCACACATAGTGCATCAGACGCTCCATAGCTGTAATATTATGGTATGTTGTAAATTAGGTTTGCAGGTGTGTGGTGCAGGTGGTGTTCGCTCACCCTACACCGAACGGTTGAAGGCTACCATCTTTATGGCTGTCTCGGCAGCTTCGGAGCCTTTGTTGCCGAGCCTGCCTCCCGCGCGGTCGAGAGCCTGCTGCTCGTCAAGCACGGTGAGCACTCCGAATATCACAGGGATGTCACATTCGGCATTCAGGTGGGTTATGCCTTGGGTGACGCTTGAGCACACATAGTCGAAATGGGGTGTGTCACCCTTGATCACGCATCCTATCACGATCACGGCATCGTATTCGCTCGATTCTATGAGCTTGGAGGCGGCAAATGTAAGCTCTACGGCTCCCGGCACAGTGAACACTCCTATCTCATCGTCGGTCAGTCCGTTCTCCTTTAGAGTGCTGACAGCACCCTCGGTGAGCGGTCCGGTGATGTGTCCGTTCCATTCGGCTGACACTACGGCTATTCTGGCATCCTCGATTATGGGGAGAGAGGATGTGGGTAGGTGGGTTGACATTGCTTTATGTGATAATGTTGTTTCCAGTAGTTTTATTTAGGGAACACCTTGTGCCAGAGGCTGAGAATGTCGAGCGACCGGCTCTTGGCGTGATACAGTGCATCCACTATCAGGCGGTGCTCGTCAAGGGCGTTTATCTTCGTCGCCTTATGGAGCATGGTGTTGAGCAGGTGCACACCTTTCTCGCGCATCGCGCTCACTGAGAGCATTGACTTCCCAAGAGCTATGGAGAGCCTTAGCTGATGGAGCGTGAATGCCGGCTCCAGGCGTGTGAGATATTTAAGGGCGCGGGAATAGTATTGTATAGCCTCGCGGTGGCGGCCCATGCGGGCGAGAGTGTCCCCCTCGGCGGTGAGTGATTCCACTAAGCGGGCAGCGGCATCCTCCACCCCTGAGTTGAGCATCTGGAGATAGGATGAGGTGGCAGCCTGATAGTGGGCGAGCAGTTCGGCCTGCTTCACGCGGTTGCGGTATACCGAGGTGGCTCCGTTGAGTGCCATTACGTGAGGCGACGCGTATCGGTCGGGATTGGTCTTGGCGAGCCGCTCAAACACCTTGATGGATTTCTCCACCTCACGTTCCGCCTGTTTGAACTCCCCCCTCTCGCCGTGGAGATGGGAGATGTCGTAGAGCAGGCATCCGAGCACCTGGAGGAAAGGGGTGTCCTTGCGCTTGGGGTCGCGTGCAAGCAGCGACAGGGCACGTGCGGCAGTCACTGCCGCATCGTCAAGCGAATTCTGTTCGATATGAAGAGCCGTCAGTATCTGTAGTATTGCGGCATGGAGTATGATGCGTTGCGAGTCATTCTCCCCCTCGGAACCGGCTGCTGACAGCACGGAGTCCATTTCGGCAAGAGTGGATGTCACCTGGGCAGTCTCGTCAGCGGCGGTCCCTGCTGCTGCAGTCGTGCGCAGCGTGTCATATGCCGTGTCGAAATCTGTGCCGAGCAAGGAGGATATGCTGTCCTCGGGGGCGCGTACCTTCTTCAGCCGAGCACGGATATTGGATGTGTCGGCTGTGGCGGGTAGGAATACTGGTTCGAGCGAAAGAGGCTTCATATGTGGCTTGGGTTTTATTGGTCAGAGAGTCGTGAGCGGGCGGTTTCGTTGGCCTTTGCCATGATGTCGTCAGGATCGCTGATTTTTTCTGTGAGAGCGCGCACAGCTCCTGCTATGGCACCGGCGGTCCATGTGAATTCATCGTTGGCAGTGGGATGGCAATCGAATGTCCAGGACCTGTCGCCGTCGAAGAATCTCATGGTGAGAGACGAATAGTCCAGTATCAGGCACCTGCGGCAGTAGAACAGGATGTGCCCGCTGAATGCCGTGGCGGGGTCTTCTCCGGGGAAAAGGGCGTCAAGGTCCTTTACGGTTGCGATCACGAGGCTTGCTGCTTCCAGATTGTCCCACACCTCAGGCATGATGCGTGTGGTGCGCGACACCTGGCGCGGATCGAAATAGGGGAGATACACTGTCTCTGCCTTGCGTGCGCGTGCGTGGTCGAGAAGCTCGATGATGCGGGAGTGATTGCGCTTGTCAAGGACCATGTATGATCCGTACACAGTCACATCCCCCTCGTTGACTCGCGGCCACACAGGGTTGACCGGTTCGGAAGGGTATGCCGAATGAAGCACGGCGCGGTTGTCGCCGGCTGCTGCTGAGGTGATGCGCACCGGGCTTGCGCCTTCGGTGAAGCGGTCAACGGATGTGGTGTCGATGTGTGATTTCTCAAGGGCGGATATTATATGGTCGCCCACCGCGTCGGCGGCGGTTTCCCCTACGAAGCATGTCTCCACGCCCATCTCTCCGTCGATCATGGCGGCTGCCACGAGACGGTCGCCGACCCTTGTGGCGGCTGCTCCGTCACATTGTTGCGGGAGTGTGACATTGAGCGACAGCTCTCCTATAAAAATAGCTTTGTTCATTGTCCGTAATATTCGCTTTCACCCGCCTTAAGGGGGTGCATATGGGTTGCTCAGTATCCTGATTCTTTGCGTGACTTGTGTCCGAGGAAGCCTCCGTGATGACGTTTGGAGTACTCTTTGGAAGAGAGGCCTATGAGATTCATCACATTGACTATGAGCACATCGCCGATAGCTGTCATCACAGTGGTGGATGTGGTGGGGGTGAGCCCGAGCGGACACACCTCCGGGGCTCCTCCTGTAAGTAGAGTAACGTCCGACAGGCGTGATAGTTCACTCTCGGGATTGCCTGTCATTGCAATCACCGGGATCTCGGGATGGAGATCCTTGGTCAGAGCGACGAGGTCAAGCATTTCGCGGGTGGTGCCCGAGTTGGAGATCAGGAGCATCACGTCGTTGGGCTGAAGCACCCCTATGTCGCCGTGCTGTGCCTCGCCGGGATGCAGGAACACTCCGGGTGTTCCGGTGGAGGAGAATGTGGTGGCGATGTTGAGGGCCACCTGCCCTGCCTTGCCCATGCCGGATGCCACGAGCTTGCCTCCGCGACGGTGCACATGTTCGATTATGAGCTCTATGGCGCGGTCATAGTCCTCACTGTAGGGTATGGAGAGAAGAGCCTTGGCTTCATGCTCCAGTATGTCATGCATAGACTGTTTGATAGTCATGTCAGATATGGTCTTATTGTATAAGCACAAAGTTAAGAAAATTTCCATAGCCCGACAAAATACTTGGGCTTAAAATTAGCGTTTCAGAATATGCTTTTGGCTTGCAGTCATCGGCTTATTGTAGGTCGGACGATTTCTGGATGAGTGATGAAAGCCCGTCCGCATCGCGCTTGTTACGGCTGGCGGACGGGCTTGTCTCAGATAGCCCGGAGGGTTGTGACTCCTGTTTTCCGGGAGGGTAGTTAATGTGTTTTACCCTGTTGTGTATTAGATTATATTTATAGTGTAGATTTTTTTCACACCTCGGTTGTCGAAAGTCACCGTGGCTTTGCCGTCGACAGGCTGGCTGATATTGATTTTCACTTTCCTGTCGTCGGACGATGCGGTCACTTTGGGGGTGGGGTTTCTGTTCCCTTCAAGCTTGTAGTCGACATCGTATCTGTCATATCCTGTGTATCCGTTTTCGGCTGTCATTCTCGTGGGAGTGGCGGGAAGTTCTACCCTGTTGCCGTTCACGCTGATCGTTACCTCAGGCACTTTCGGACATTCGAGGTGTTTCCCTCTCTTGCTGAATCCTAAGCCTTTGAGCATGCACAGAGGCTTGCCGTTCTCCCCTTCGGCCACAAGATATATGGCGTGTTTGCCTTTGAGTCCGTCCACAGCTACGGATACGTCGGCTGTAAGGCGTATCACCTCTTCGCCCTTTGCCCGCTTGCCGCTTTCCGGAACGGTGATCTCTCCGATCTTCTTCCCTTTCCATGTGGAGTTGTCGTAAGGACCGTCAAGCATCACTGCCACCTTGAACGATTGGTCGGTGATAGGTGTGAGGAAGATGTTGATATGTGTCTTGTCCCCCTTCTTTGTGCCCTGGAATGCCGGCACACCCTTGGTGCCTTTGTCCAGACCTCCGAAGCCGAAGTACTTGAAGCCGACGATATCGTTGCCTTTCATCCTTACAGGCATGTCGTTGTCCCAGATGTCCCATGAATCCTGCTGCGCTCCTATGTCGGAGAGGTAGCATGCATAGCCTGCGGAATAATATCTGAATGGGTCGAGACCATAGATCTGAAACCCTTCCGAGGTCACTTCGGCTCCGGTGTACTCGTTGCCGTCGGATGTGCGGGCTGTCCATATGCCGTCGGGAGCGTAGGGGTCATAGCCGCGTATCACCACTTTGCCTCCCTGTGCCACAGGAGTCTCGTCCCATTGGATGGTGACAGGTGCCACCATAGCCTGGCGGGCGAAACCGAATCCGCGTGGGGGACGGTGATAGAACACATACCATTGTCCGTTGATGTCCTGTAGGCTTCCGTGTGTGTTGTGTGCCGCATTGGTGCAGGCGAGATGTGTGCCGTCGGCATTCGGGACGATGCCGCGGGAGTCAACGAGCACTCCTCCGCTGCGCCATGGGCCGAGAGGGGTGTCACCGAATGCGTAACGCAGGGTGGAATTGGTATTGCCCAGTCCGTATTCGCGTCCTGAGTATCCCGAGAATATCATCACATATTTGTTGCCGACCTTGCGTATGGAGGATGCTTCGAAGAATCCGAAGTCCTTCGGGTCCTGCTCCTTGTAGAGTGCCGGATATTGTGTGCCCTCGGGGTCGCGCACCTTGCCGTCAGGGGTGCACGCAGGGATGAAGTAGGGCATCGTCTCTGTGCCCGGTCTTACGGAGTACATGGTGGCGGGGTCGAGTTCGGCGGCGAGCGAACGCTGGAATCCCCAGAATCCGTAAGCGCGGAAACCTGTACCGTAGTCCGGATCGGAGGGGTCGGTGATTATGTCAACATAGATCGACGGATCGAAACCGAGCACACTGCCCGCAACGGTGTGAGAGCCGTCCTCCGAAAGATTCACCGGGGTGAAGGGGCCGTCGGGGCGGGTGCCTTTGCACACCATCGCCTCGCGTCTCGGTCCGCGGCTGTGTGGGTATAGATAATATATCTTCGAGCCGTCTTTCTGCGGTACTTCCACGAGATCGGGGGCGTACATTATGTCCCATTTTCCGTTATGGGAATAGGTGAATATCGCACCTTCATCGCGCCAGTCGGTGAGATCCTCTACCGGTGCTGACCACATGCGTATGTCGGAGCCGCAGTAGCGGTCCACGCTTGTGTCGTGCGATCCGATGATGTATGCCCTGTATTTTCCCGGGCGGTCGGGGTCCTCGAACACTCTGGGCTCTCCGTCGGGGAGATGTTCCCACAGCGGCAGGTAGGGGTTGCCGAACGACTGGAGCATCAGTGCGGCTCCTGTGCATAGGAGTGATAGAACGGTCTTTTTCATGTGATAATTATGGTGTGGATTTATTTTGTCGGAGTGGAGATGGGAATGGTGTTTTACCCATGCCGTTTCGGAATGTAAAGTTAGTCAAAAGCCGTGGTTGTCATGCTTTTTGCATGTAACGTGATGTGGGCTTTTTTGTGTTCGGTTGTGCGATTTTGTCGCAAAAAGATACAATAATGTATCATCCCGCATGTTTGATGGTGCCGGGAGGCGTTTAGGCATAAAAATGCGACACTGGCAGGCCCTGTTGTCGGGGCCGGTCGGTGTCGCCTGGGCGGGGTGCTGTCAGATGTGTGTCAGATGTCCTCCTCTATGGAGAAATCATCGGGCAGATCAAGATCGTCAGTGCCGGGGAGAGTGCCGTCGGCTATATCGGCGATGTCGGCTATCTCCTCAGCCTCCTCAGCCTTGGATCCTTTTGCCGATGACTTCTTCTGGTCCTTTTCGGATGATGATTTCTTGGCGGGCTTGCTGGTGGCGGCGTTGCGCAGAGCCTCGTTGATCTTCTCCTCAAGCTCGGAGGCGAGTTCGGGGTTGTCCATTATCATGCGTTTTGCCTGGTCCCTGCCCTGGGCTATCTTGGAGCCGTTGTAGCTGAACCATGAACCGCTCTTCTGTATGATGCCGTACTCCACACCGAGGTCGATTATCTCGCCGCTGCGGGATATTCCCTCTCCGAACATGATGTCAAACTCGGCACGCTTGAAGGGGGGAGCCACCTTGTTCTTCACCACCTTTACCTTGGTGAGCTTTCCGAGGATGTCGTCGCCGTCCTTGATGGATGTGGAGGGGCGGATGTCGATGCGCACGGATGCATAGAATTTCAGCGCGTTGCCACCTGTGGTGGTTTCCGAGGGTCCGAACATCACGCCTATCTTCTCGCGGAGCTGGTTGATGAAGATGCAGCAGGTGTTGGTGCGCGATATGGTGGCAGTGAGTTTGCGCATCGCCTGCGACATGAGGCGGGCCTGCACTCCCACGTTCTTGTCGCCCATATCGCCGTCGATTTCGCTCTTGGGGGTGAGGGCGGCCACCGAGTCGACTACAAGGATGTCGATGGCTGAAGAGCGTATGAGCTGTTCGGCGATCTCAAGTGCCTGTTCGCCGTTGTCGGGCTGGGCCATGAGCAGGTTGTTGACGTCGACACCGAGTTTCTCGGCGTAGAAACGGTCGAAAGCGTGTTCCGCATCGATTATCGCCGCTATGCCTCCGGCTTTCTGAGCCTCGGCTATGGCGTGGATGGCGAGGGTGGTCTTTCCCGATGACTCCGGGCCGTATATCTCGATGATTCTGCCGCGGGGGTAGCCTCCTACGCCGAGGGCGTAGTTGAGCCCTATCGAGCCTGAGGGTATCACTTCCACATCCTCGATCTGCTCGTCACCGAGTTTCATTATGGCACCGCGGCCAAAGTTCTTTTCGATGTTTCCCATCGCTTGGGCAAGGGCGTTGAGCTTAGCCTTTACAGGATCGGTCTCTTTCTCCTTGTCCTTTGCCCCTTTTACGGTGGTCTCTTTCTTTGCCATTATATTTCGTGTTATTATGATTATGCTTCTTATGATATCTGATTACAGTGCAAAGATAATGCCGCAGGGCGGCAAAGAGATTGCACATCGGTGTTAAAAATGCTTAAGCCCGGATGGGGCTGAAAAATTTTGGAAAAAATTTCATATGCCGTGAACCATTCTTGCGGAGATGCGTTTTAACAGTACATAGCAAAATTACTTTTTCCATTGCAAGAAATGTGATAATGATTGGTTTATTATCTAAGCGGGAGGACGATGTGATATCATCTTCCCGTTTGGTCTATATATATACCATCGGGATTCTTGTCAGGACATTTATTGTCCCCGTTCCTTTTTGAGCTTCTGGGCCGCGCGGTAAGCGAGATATTCGCTCACATACGATTCGCGTGCTATCTCCCTTCCGATTTTCCCTTCAAGGATGCCTCCGTGGTTGATGAATATGTCCCAGAAAGCCTTTAGCCCATGAGCCACAGGCGACAGCAACGGTATCTCATCGGGGGCTGCGGCAAGCACTCTCGCTTTGATTCCGGCGTGGTTGCGCACTACTTTCCTGTACTGTTCCGGCGTGTCGCAGCGGTAATGCAGTATGTCGCCGTCAAGCAGCTCGGGGCGCACGGAGTCGCGGAATATCACCTTTTCGGCTACGTCGCGAAGGTTCCATGTGGCATAACGCTTGTCAAAGAGGCGTATCTGACAGTCGGGATACCATCCGCAGTGCTTCACAGGGTATCCACAATAGAAGTTCAGGCGGGATATGCTGTATACCCTGTGCTCGAACCCTTTTTCCTTGAGAGCGAGTATGCTTTCGCGCAGGGCCGGCGACAGCACTTCGTCGGCATCAATCGAAAGGACATGCTGATGGGAGGTGAGCGATGTGGCGTACTGACGTTGTGCGCCGAATCCGTCAAACTGGCGCATGGTGACACGGCATCCGTATTGCCGGCATATCTCGACCGTGCGGTCGGTCGAGCCTGAATCGACCACAATTATCTCCTCGGCGATGTCTCGCAATGATTCAAGGCACGCCGCTATGCGGTGCTCTTCGTTGAGGGCTAAGATTGTGGCGGATATTTTTTCCATTTTTAGGGGTTCTCTTGGAGGTTACAAATATAGTGCTTTTTGTTTTCAGCGACAATTATTTGTTAAAGAAATTGGGGCGGTGAGCGGACGTTGTGATTGGCAAAAGTATGCTCAGATGGCTTGTGGAGGGTCTGAAATATGGATAAATGTGATGATTTTCGCTTTAATTAACAGATTTTAACTTAAACTCATATGGCAGGGATACGATAAAATATCTACCTTTGTGCTACAATTACATTAAGTACTTAAATTACCGTCAGTCGCATATAGCTACTATCATTAAGTTTAAAGTCAACAAAAAGTTAGGTTAAAGCATGTGGGCAGCTGTGAAGCTCCCCACATTTTTTTATGCCCGTATTTCAGGCTTGAGATTGTATGGTAACCGGTATTTTATTATTCACTATGAACTATTGAGGCAGATATATGAGTGTGCATGCGTGTGACGGATTGATTATTGATTCCGTGGCCGATGCCACATCGGCAGTAGTCACCGAGCGGTAGGCTGCCACGCGGCTGTTGATGTCCTCGCCGTGCATTTCCGATAGGGCAAGCTCCTGGGCGCGTGTGAGATATGACAGCATTGAGAACTGATGGTTGCTCTCGTAGCGGTTGACGGCGCGGGTGAGTTCGCGGTCGGTTATGCCGGTGCATTCCGAGGCTACCGTAGTGAGGATTGTGCGTGCTCGCTCCACCGACTTCTGTGACGCATCGGACAGGCGCGCACGCAGCATTAGGAACCCCGGCTCCTCGCTTCCGGCTATCGAGGCGTCCACCTCTGTGAACAGAGAGTCAGCCATAAGAAGCTGCCTGTAGTAGCGTGACGAGCGTCCCGAGGCAAGGATGTCGGTGAGGATATCGGCCTCGATATAACCACGCTCGCCGTAGGCTGCCATAGGATAGGCTATCACTATCAATGGCTGTGGCACGGCACCTGTGACGGTGCACTCCCTCGGGCTGTCCGAAATGGTTTCGGGCTGATAGAGGCGCGGTGATATGTCACGGCGCGGTATTGCTCCATACCATCGTTCCACAGCCTCGCGCGCCCGCTCCAATGTCACGTTGCCGCTTATGGCAAGCACAGCATTGTTGGGTGCGTAGTGGGTGTAGAAGAAGTGTTTCACATCCTCCATCGTCACACGTTCTATGTGGCTTATCTCTTTCCCTATTGTGGGGTAGCGGTAAGGATGGGTGGTGTAGAGGAGGGAGCGCAGGCGGTGTGCCACATCGCCGTAGGGACGGTTCAGGTGGGTCTGCTTGAATTCTTCGATCACCACCGAGCGTTGCACCTCAAGTGAAGCGGGCGAGAAGGAGAGCCCGAGCATACGGTCGCTTTCAAGCCATAGAAGCGTCTCGAAGTTGGCAGCCGGGGCAACGTCGTAGAAATTGGTGAAATCGTTGGAGGTCCAGGCGTTGTTGGTGCCTCCGGCACGTTCGATTTCGGCATCGAAATCCGGTATGTTGACTGATCCGCCAAACATCAGGTGCTCGAAGAGGTGTGCGAGGCCTGTGAGTTCCGGAGATTCATCCCGAGAGCCGACATTGTATAGTGTATTGACTGCCACCATGGCTGTTGACGGATCATAGTTGTGTATGACCCTCAGTCCGTTAGGCAGTGAGAATGTGGAGTATTCTATCATAAATCTGGCATTAGCAGGGTCAAAGTTACGGTTTTTTGCCGAAAAATAATGTAAATAAGAGATTATGAGTACAAAAAAGGAGAAAAACATTTGGAATGTGGGGCAAAAGTGTGTAAATTTGCAAAAATCATCACATTATATTTTAATCCTCACTTAGACATGAAAACTCTCGTAGAACAGATCAATGCCGGTTTCGAAGCGTTTGCCAAGGATGCAGCCGCTCAGGTAGAATCAGGTAACAAGGCAGCCGGAGCACGTGCACGCAAGGTGTCTCTGGAACTTGAGAAGCTCCTCAAGGAATTCCGCAAAAATTCTATTGCCGCTGCAAAATAATTGCGACATCATAGGATTTGAGTGCTTCCCGGGAAGCCTCCATCAACGAGAAACAATCAGAAAACTTTAGTGTTTTCCGGTTGTTTCTCGTTGTTTTTTGTCATCAGGGCGGAGCCGTCTATTGGCTCATGAGGGCTATGAGGTCGGAATCGGAGAGGTCCGGACAGGCAGCGTGGGCTTCGGTGGCGTGTACCCAAAGGGCTATGGCGCGTGACATGAGGATATCGTCGTGACATCCCCGCCGGGCGGCATAACTGCCGTTGGAGAGAGCCTCGTATTGTAGCAGCTCGTCGCAGGCACCGTTGTCGTGTTCGATGTATCCCCCTTCCCTCACAAGGCGTATCAGGTGGGCTATCAGCGAGGCTTTGGTGCCTACGTTGGTATGGAATCCCGGAAGATTGTTGGCGCGGAAGTACATGTTGGGGTACTCGTCGGCAAGAGTGCGCAGTATGTATTGTCCGCTCCCTTCCGAGGAGGTCTCCCATGTGTTGCTCTCCACCACGAGCAGGGCTGTGTTGTACCATTTTGCCATGGCGGCTGCAATCCATGCCAGGAGATCGTGATCGATATGCCCCCTCCATTGGGCCGCCACCTCGGGCGGGGAGCCGCTGTCGGAGTGCCGGTCGAGAACTGTGATCACCGAATAGTCGGCATTGTAGGACCTGCCTCCTATATCGAGGCTGGCTATGTAGCTCGCGCCCTGTCGTGGCGGCACCCATATCGAGGCTTTGCCTTGTGGCGAGGGTGTGAAGTGCGGTTCGGAGATGTCGGATGGTATGCCTGTGCGCGAGCCTGCCACTTCGCCGGTCAGCGGGATGAGCGAACAGCCTGTGTCGCGCAGGCGTTTCACATCGTCGGCTGAGAACACATTGGTCTCGGTGGATGTGAACGCCTCTTCGGCAGTCGACGGGAACTCCGCCATCATGGAGCGTCGGTCAATATATTCCGACGCCTTTCTCCGGTACCATTGTATTGCCTCAAGTGTGCATCCGTGATGCTCCCACAGCTTGCGTTCGTAATCATTGAGCCCGGCATAGAACTTGTCAGGGTCATCTACCGGCGAGGCGTACATGTCGATCTCATACCATGGCACGAAGAATGGAGCCTTGTCGCTCTTCCCCTCTGTGGCGCGCAGCCATTCGCGGTGGAAGAAGTTGCCCACTCCGTTGGCGGTGCTTTCGAGCACCACGCAGGTCATCGGCTTCATGGCTATGCCGGACGACACCGAGCGTATCAGGTCGAGCGGATTGTGCTGGAGGGAGTCGCGCCAGAATGCCACCTCGCTCAGATGGGCCATCGAGCAGTCCATGCCGCGCGTCGACTCCTGGTTCTCGCTGGAACACACTGTGACACGGCATCCTCGCCCGGGGATATAGCGGGTGTTGCCCATGCGCTCGAACGGACGGAACTCAGGCTCGCACTCCTCCGTCCAGTATTCGGCAGGATAGTGCGACAGTATATGGCTGTACATGCCGCGGTGGCGCATCACTATGAGCGATCCGGCTGTGCGCGTCACTGTGGCTGGGGCTTCGTCAAGACGGATAATGCTCTTTACCTCAGTGTCTGTGACAGCTTTGAGGTGACCCTGATGATACATTATGATGCATCGTGTCCCGTCGTCGAGGGTGATCAGTCCCCCTTTCACAGGTTCTGCTCCGGGCAGGGAGGATATGGTGGCGGGGCGGCTGACCCCCATGAGACCGCCTGTAGGGTCAGGGCGCAGATTGTGACAGCGCAGCACCCGGCTGCGGTCATGCAGAGTGGATGAGAGTGGAAAAGGAATGACGGCACGGCTATCCTTTGGGCATGTGGGGTGACAGGAAGGAAACATAAGGCTGCAATTTTGTGATGGAGCCACAAAATTACAGCCTCGCAACGCCCGGGATGGTGCGGTAATGTCGCTCCGGGTGTTCGGCGGGATATAATATGAGAAAAGGGTTAAAGACCTGGAGCCTTTAACCCTTGAATATGTTTATGCGATGTCGGTTATGACCTATGCATACCGGAGCTTAGCAGCATCCTTCGAGAGCCGCGTTGGTCTTGTGTACAGCCTCTGCGCTCTTGTGGAAGAGAGCCTTCTCCTCCTCGTTGAGTTCGAACTCGACGATTCTCTCGATACCGTTCTTGCCGATGATGGCGGGAACACCGATGCAGAGGTCGCTTTCGCCGTACTCACCCTCAAGAAGAGCGGAGCATGAGATGAGCTTCTGCTCGTTGTGGAGCACAGCCTGTACCATTTGGGCTCCTGCCGCACCTGGAGCGTACCATGCAGAGGTGCCGAGAAGTTTGGTGAGGGTAGCACCGCCCACCATAGTGTCGGCAGCAACTTTCTCAAGTGTGGCAGCGTCAAGGTAGTTGGAGGCGGGCACGCCACGGTAAGCCGCATAGCGCACAAGAGGAATCATTGTGGTGTCGCCGTGACCGCCGATAACGATACCCTCAACCTCGGTACGGTTAGCTCCGAGAGCGTTGGCGAGGAAATATTTGAAACGTGCGCTGTCGAGTGCGCCGCCCATGCCGATGATACGGTTCTTGGGGAGACCGCTGATCTTGTGGATCAGATAGGTCATAGTGTCCATAGGGTTGGAGATGCAGATGATCACTGCATTGGGAGAGTGCTTGAGCAGCTGCTCGGTCACGCTCTTCACGATGCCGGCATTAACACCGATAAGCTCCTCGCGGGTCATGCCGGGCTTGCGGGGGATGCCTGACGTGATGACTACGACATCGCTCCCTTCGGTGGCGGAGTAGTCGTTGGTCACGCCGGTGAGGCGGGTGTTGAGATTAAGGATGCTGGCGGTCTGCATGATATCCATGGCCTTGCCTTCGGATACACCCTCCTTGATATCGAGGAGGACAACCTCGTCAGCGATGCCGCAAGTTACCAACACATTTGCACAAGTTGCGCCCACGTTGCCGGCGCCCACAACTGTTACCTTTGACATAGTATCTGTTTATTTTGAAACGTTGAGTGATTGGCTGATTTATTTTATCGTTCCGCAAAATTAATGAAAAATTTCCGTAATTAAGAATAAAAGGAGCAGTAAAAATGGTCATATATTCCGAATGGAGAAATTTTCAGACCAAAGGACCAGAGAGCTGTATAGGACAGGAGAACAGGAGAACTTTTTTATAGGACCAAAATATGAACCTGAATATATTAAAACTATAGTCCTTTGGTCCTCTGGTCTAAAAGTTCTCCTGGTCTCCTGTCTTAATATAGTTCTCTGGTCCCGATTACACTCGGAACCCCTTCCGGATATTGCGCGAGATAGCAACGATATTCCCCGCCGTGATGGCAAGAATTATTGCAGTGCCTGTCAGGACCGTAGGCACGCACGATGCACCGCGGGCACCGAGAGCCTCTATCTGTTCCTGCCACATTGACGACGCGGCAAGCATCCCGGCTACGGCCAGCAGCAGAACCAACAGATTGACAGTGGCAACTATAGTCTGGTAATACCTTGCCACCTGCCCCGGGGTATATCCCAGGAGCATAAGGTCGTGTATCTTGGAGCGGTTCTTCTGTAGGAGCAGATATATGCTGAGAAGAAGTATAAAGAACGCAAGTATGCTGATTATGGCACCGATGGCGACCACTACAGTAGTGACCATCGACAGGAAATAAGCGGCTTTGCCACCTGCGGTCTTATCGCCGGCAATTTCGTAATCATGGCTCTCCATATATTTTGTCGCCTCAGGGTCGCCTGCGCGTTTAAGTTTCACTATCAGGCGTGACGGCTCGGTGTTGCGGCCTTCACCGTAAATCCCGTTCGCCCAGGAGAGAAAGTTCTCAGGCACAGCTATAGTGTTGAGCCTTGACGAGAATCCGGCTATGCGGGCGTCCACCCATTGCTGACGTCCGTTGCCGCTGAGGCTCAGACGTAATGGGAGCATCCCTATAAGTTCCTCCGATATCTGAGGCATCCCGCGTGAGGCGGCAAACCCGAAATTATAGAGCGTAAGATAATCTTTGGATATGATTACCGGCACCGGATCATTCGAGCCGGGGCGGTAGTCCCATCCTCGGGGAGATATGTCGAAAAACTTGTCAGGGATAGACTCAAGGAATAGAGCCGTCGACAGGTTGGCACCGGCCATATTCACCTGCGCGCTTATATTGAAATCAGCAGCGGTGAACTCACCCACCTCTTCCGCCCAGGGCTGTGACGAGATCTCTGAGCGTTCATCGGCTGTGAAGGTGGTAGCCGCCTGCCCGCCACCCATAAGTCCGTCAAGCCCCTCCACACGTTTGGATATTATCATATAGTCGGCAGACACGAACGAATCCTCCGCATCGCTTACCGAAGTGATGTCACGATAGAATTGCAAGGCAGTGAGGACAATCACCAGTCCCGCCAGATTGGCGATAGCGTACCCCGCTATCTGCCCCCCGCTTATATTGCGGCGCAACAGCCGCCTGATCGGATTAGACATAGATTAAATATTATTTGTTTTAATATATTAAAGACAGGAGAACAGTAGGACTTATTTTATTCTTGAACTTGGTTTTTGGAACGATATGACCTGTCAAAAAGACGAATTTTATGTATTATACGATAATCCTCAGCCCCATAATTTATTAGAAATCCATCATCAATTCTTGTAGCTGTAAGATAGTTTACTAATTGGATATGATGAGATTTATTTAATTCAGATATGGCTTTTAGCTCTATTATCACTTTACCTTCTACTATTATGTCTGCTCTGAAGTCGCCTACATGAATGATATCCTTTGTAATTAACCCGAATAGGTGACTCTTCTTCAATATTAAGCCCATGGGATCGTAATTCGATCGCCAGAGCTTTTTTATATATCGATTCAAGGTAACCTGGTGCAAGTTCTTTTCTTACCTCAAAGGCGCAATCTTTGATAATAGATAGAAGATCGGTGGTATTCATATATAAATGTGTATTTATGGTTTAAAATATGTTTGAAAATTTATGGTTTTGTAGTTACAGAAATAGTTCTCCTGTTCTCCTGTCTGTTCTCCTGTCTTTTATTTAGTAATAATTTATTGATAAAGAATCCATCTAAAGGTGCAGTAGTCTGAACTCGTTGAGTGTGAGCTTGTTCCCTACCGAAGTGGCAATTACGGCAGCCGATCGTCTTTCAGCCTCCTCGACTATTAATGCAGCCACCGACTCATTGTTTCTCGCATCGAGATGGCTCACAGGCTCGTCCACAAGCAGGAAATCAAACGGTTGGCACAGAGCTCTTATTATAGCCACCCTCTGTTGCTGGCCCACACTGAGTAGTCCTGCCTTCCATTCTGCTTTATGCCGCAATTCCAGGCGGTCAAGCATCTGCAATATCTCCGCCTCACTGCGGTAGGAGGTAAGACGGTTCTTCACCATGATATTATCCATCACTGACAGCTCAGGAAACAGCCGCATCTCCTGCGGCAGATAAGCCAGTGCCTCACGGCGCAGCCGGCACCATTTCTCAATGGAATACCCCTTGACAGGCTCCCCATCCATAAGTATCTCCCCATCGTAATCAGTGCGTGCCCCATATATAAAAGAGCAGAGCGACGACTTTCCGGTCCCGCTCTCCGCCTCGATTATATAGTTGCCGGGGCGCGTGAACACCAACTCATCACGCATCCACACCTCACTGTCGCACACAGGCGACTCCTTCTCGCTCCCGCGGAACACCTGCGGAAGCACCCTCCGCAGAGTAATGTTTTGTATCATCATTATATCATTTAAAGCCCCGAATAATTTCAGACCACAGGACCACAGAGCCATAATCCTATAGCCCTCTGGTCCTCTGGTCAAAAAACTTATAGCTCTCTGGTCCTAATCCAGCATTATAGAAAGCAGATAGGTCAGTATCGGACCATTGCTTCCCGGAAGCGCGAATTTCGCCTGGCCCTTTCCGCCCGACATTTCGATAGCCAACTCCATGGCAACACCCTCGGGGGCACCGTTAATGTAATCCGACAAAGGATCTGCAATGATATTAAGCGACATTTCCTTGTTGACAAACATCGGTGCAAGCGAATTATTTCGTGTATTGTCAAATCCTATTGTGGATATTCCCAGATAGCCGTCCACATTACCTATGGTTATCTCCTTGCCATACTGGGGCACGGCAATCAGCCCCTCACCCACAGCCTTGGGGGTGATGCCTGCGGTAGCCATCATTGAACTCACAGTAGCCGTGAGCTGATTTATTTTCCTCTGAGGCATATGGACAAGAAGTATGAAATCCCAGTCCGATGGGTCGCCGCTGTCAATCACATTGGGTGTTACCGGGCGTGCAGCTATGAGCAGAGTCCCGTCGATGGACTCAAGGTAAGGAGTTATCACATTCATGAAAGCCTCCGCCTGGAATCCCCCGATCAATCTGGCAATAGTCTCGAACGGTGTCCAGTCGAAGTCAGGGGTCAGTCCTGCTCCGAATGTCAGGTTGAACCCTTCCGGCACATAGGCAAGCACCGCAGGATTGATATTCCGCATCCCCTTTGACTTCTCAATCTTTCCGTCCGAAGTCATCCTCTCCCAGTTGAGCACTATCGATTTTCCGTCCGGAGTAGTGTTGATGGCAGCGACATTCCACATTTTTTCCTGTATCGACTGATTGTCCGGTTTCTTGTCCGACTGCTCTAACCAGTTGATCATTGCGGTGTTTGCCAGATTATCGCGATTCAATGCCTGGGCAATACCGTCAAGCTTGCTTATAGGCATCTCCTTGGCGGCATTCAGCACATCTTTCACGCACTGTGTTGCCGTCTTGTTGAGCCTCGACAGTATCCATATCTGCGAGTCGTTTGCCACCAATGGATAGTTCCCGGCATATCCGGTGTGGAATCCGTCATTATCGGCATTCCAGGTTATGGCATCCTCCATCACAATTTTGAACCGCTCGAAGTCCGAGATGGCAAATGTCATGAAGGCAGTATTGTTTTTGTCGAGCACGAGTGCTATGGTACTGAAGTCGGCAACCCCCTTGGCATCCATCTCAGCCAGATTATTTATCACATCCGGTATGGTAGGGGCTATGTTCTTCTCGATTTCCGGAGATGCTTTTATGCCTTCCTCGGTGAGTTTTATGCCCGAAGCCTCGCATAGCGACCGCAGATTCAATGTTGTTACTGTTGTCACATTGGCAGGGATCGTGTCAAGCAGCTCTGCCTTTTTTGAGCATGACGACATCACTCCGAGCATCACGGCAAGGAGTGCGAAGAGAGAAAAGTTTTGTATCTTCATGATTGTAAGTTGGAGGCTGTGCCGTGATGTCATGGATATATGAGATCAAGGGCACAGCCTCATCCGTTAGAGTGATATATTTATTCCATAAGTTTCCTGTAGCGGCGTCTCACCGGCTCCTTGCCTCCGTTGTGGGCTTTCTTGTACTCTTCGTAATCCGAGTAGGAACCCTCGTAGAACACCACATTGCCGTCACCCTCAAACGAGAGTATATGTGTGCATATCCTGTCGAGGAACCATCGGTCGTGGCTCACTACCACTGCACATCCGGCAAAGTCCTCAAGGCCTTCCTCCAGTGCGCGCAGAGTGTTCACGTCGATATCGTTGGTGGGCTCGTCGAGCAGGAGCACATTACCCTCCTCCTTAAGAGCCATGGCAAGGTGCAGACGGTTGCGCTCGCCGCCCGAGAGCACTCCTATCTTCTTCTCCTGGTCGGCTCCTGTGAAATTGAACCTCGACAGATAGGCGCGGGCATTGATGTCCCTGCCGCCCATGCGGAAGCTCTCCACCCCCTGGGATATCACCTCATACACGCTGCGTTCGGGCAGAAGGTCATGGTGGGTCTGGTCGACATAAGCGATCTTCACGGTCTCGCCCACATCGAATGTGCCTGCATCCGGTGTCTCCTGACCCATGATGAGGCGGAACAGTGTGGTCTTGCCGGCTCCGTTGGGACCTATCACACCCACAATGCCGCCCTGAGGGAGCGAGAATGACAGATCCTTGAACAGCTGCTTTTTGCCGAAAGCTTTCGAGAACCCCTGCACATCGATCACCTTTGCTCCAAGGCGCGGACCGTTGGGGATGAATATCTCAAGGCGTTCCTCACGTTCCTTCTGGTCTTCGTTGAGGAGCCTGTCATAGCTGTTGAGTCGGGCCTTGCCCTTTGCCTGGCGGGCCTTCGGAGCCATGCGCACCCATTCAAGCTCTCTTTCGAGTGTCTTGCGGCGTTTGGATGCCTGCTTCTCCTCCTGTGCCATACGCTTGGTCTTCTGGTCGAGCCACGATGAATAGTTACCCTTCCATGGTATGCCCTCGCCGCGGTCAAGCTCAAGAATCCATCCCGCCACATGGTCAAGGAAGTAACGGTCGTGAGTGATGGCTATCACGGTGCCGGGATACTGCTGGAGATGCTGCTCAAGCCAGTCGATGCTCTCCGCGTCAAGGTGGTTGGTAGGCTCGTCGAGAAGAAGGATGTCGGGCTGCTGGAGCAGGAGGCGGCACAAAGCCACACGGCGGCGTTCGCCACCCGAGAGGGTTGATATCTTCTGGTCGTCAGGCGGGCACTGTAGGGCATCCATCGCACGTTCGAGCTTCGAGTCGATGTTCCATGCGTCAGCGGCATCGAGCTTGTCCTGAAGCTCGGCCTGGCGGGCAAGCAGTGCATCCATCTTGTCGGGGTCCTCAAGCACATCCGGGTCTCCGAACGACTCGTTCACCTTGTCAAACTCCGCAATCAGGTCCATGATGGGCTGCACACCCTCGCGCACCACCTCTATCACAGTCTTGTCGGGGTCCAGCTGCGGGTCCTGTTCAAGATACCCCACGGAGTAGCCCGGAGAGAACACTACTTCTCCCTGATAGCTCTTGTCGATACCGGCAATGATCTTGAGCAGAGAGGATTTACCCGAGCCGTTAAGACCGATTATACCTATTTTTGCCCCATAAAAGAATGACAGATAGATATTTTTCAGCACTTGTTTTTGCGGGGGATATATCTTCGATACCCCCACCATAGAAAAAATTACTTTCTTATCGTCAGCCATATTCCGAACTGATGTTTATTTTAAGGTTGATTTATTATTTAAGTCTTTATCTTGATTCCTGATAAAAAATCTTTTTTCGCTCTTTGCAAAGATACGGAAAATTTATCGAATCACTTTCACTTCCTGTCCATTGACCTCCATGCATACGCTATGTAGGCGAGGACAAAGGGGATGATGAGCGACACCCAGCTCATGGCGGTGAGGGTGAACATCGATGACGAACTGTTGTGTATGGTCAGCGACGACGACGGGTCAGTGAGCGATGGGTAATAGGGGGTACCGTTGTATCCCGCAACCCAGAACAGGCTCAGCACCACAAGCACTGTACCGATTCCGCTCCACCATATCCCGCTTGTGAAATGGCTCGCCAATGCCGAGCGCACAACACCGAACAGCACCATCACTGTCCCTGCGAGGAATGCCACAAGTGCAAGAGGCATGTCAAGATAATTGTGGAGATACTTGAACTCGACCGTCTCAAACACCGACTTTCCGCCGTCAAGACCGCCGTCCTTCACCGTCTGGAGTGAGTCGGCGGTGAGCAGAAGCCCTACGAACAGCAGGAAGAGCACCACAAAGATCACTCCGTTCACAAGCACCCTGCGGCGGTTGGCATCAAAGAACGCATCCTTTCGCGGATGATTGTTGAGCAGATACATGGCTGCCTGAGTGCGTGCAAGGAACAGCACGGCAAACCCGAGCACAAGATTCTTCCAGTTGAATATAGCCTCGAACCCATGAGTCGGAGCCCAGCGGGATATCACCGGCGACCCTGTGTCAAGGATGCTCCCCTTGCTCACTGTGAACTCTGCCCCGAAGAACATCATGGCCACAGCTACCCCGAGAAGAACACACCCCGCCGAGCCGTTGATGAACAGGAACACATCGTAGGTCCTGGTCCCGAATATGTTGCCCGGCTTGCTGCGGAACTCGTAGCTTACGGCCTGAAGCACAAAGCTCAGCAGTATGAGCATCCACAGCCAGTAGGCACCGCCGAAACTTGTGGAATAGAACAATGGGAATGAAGCGAAGAACGCGCCGCCAAACACTACCAGCGTCGTGAACGTGAGCTCCCATTTATGTCCCAGCGAAGAGATCATTTTACTTTGGTCGGCGGCTCCGTTGCCGGGACACAGTAGGAATGTCTGCCCTCCCTGCACAAAAAGCATGAACACAAGTATCGCGCCGAGCACCGAGATGAGCATCCACCAATAATCCTGAAGCATAGTGAGTGTCATAGCTTATTCCTCCTCTTTGTTAATCTGTTTGACCATAATTACGGCTTCAGCGGCAAGCAACGCTGTGAACACTGCCGCGAAGAGCACAAAGGTGATTATCACCGTTCCCGAAGGTATCGCCGATATCGCTGCGCGTGCCGGCATGAGATCCTGTATGATCCAGGGTTGGCGTCCCACTTCCGCGGTGACCCATCCTGCCTCGGAGCATATCCACACCACTGCCACCGACAGCATCGCCACCCACTGCCACCAGCGGGTTTCCCACAGTCGGCGTCTCTTGTACGCGCTCCACAGGGCTATCGCGATAAACAGCGTGAGATAGCCTCCCGCAAGCACCATGATGTGGAACGAGTAGAATGTGATCCCTACCGGCGGCACTGCCTCCTCGGCACTGTCAAGATATCCGTAGCCGAAGAAGGGATAGTTCTCCTTTATCTCTGCCCTTGCAGCATCCATTGCCGCAGTGTCACCCTCGGTGAGAGCGCGGTCAAACCGCCTCAATGCCTCATGCGACTTCTTTCCCATCGCCATGCGCTCGGCATAGCTCACAGTGTCGATCGAGTCCCCTTCGGCGTTCATGCTGCGTCCGGCTATGATGTCGTTTATGCCGGGCACAAATGAATTCATGTCATGGTTGGCGAGTATCGACAGCCCGTAGGGAATCGCTATTTTCATTATGAAAGGGTCCTTGCCGTCGTTGAGGGTCTTTGACGGATCGAGTATGCCGAATGCCACTATCTCCTCGCCTCTGCCTCCGTCATACAGTCCCTCCATGGCAGCGAGCTTCATTGGCTGCACGCGGGCAACGTCGACTGCCGAACTGTCACCGCTCCACAGGGTGAGCACCATTCCGGCTGCTCCTGTCCATCCTGCCACCTTCACCGAGCGCATTGCCATCTCCCTGCGCTTGCCGCGCATTATCAGATAGGCGCTCACTCCCATCACGAATACCGACGCGAGCACCCAGCCGTCAAACACTGCGTGTAGAAACTTGTGCACAGCCACCGGCGAGAATGCCACAGCCCAGAAGTCGTCCATCACATTGCGCATCTGTGCCGGGTCGAATTCCATACCCACGGGATACTGCATCCAGGCATTGGCTACGAGTATCCATAAGGCTGATATGGATGCGCCCGCTGTGGTGAGCCACGTCGATGCCAGATGGAAGCCCGGGCTTACCTTGTTCCAGCCGAAGAACATGATGGCGATGAATGTTGCCTCCATGAAGAAGGCGAGCAGGCCTTCGATGGCAAGAGGTGCTCCGAAGATGTCCCCCACAAACCACGAATAGTTGCTCCAGTTGGTCCCGAACTCAAACTCCAGGATTATGCCTGTGGCGACACCCATCGCGAAGTTTATGCCGAAGAGCGTCATCCAGAATTTGGTCGCTTTGAGCCATTCCTGGCTCCGGCTGCGGTAATAGATCGTCTCCATCACACCTACTATCACGCTGAGTCCGAGCGTCAGAGGCACGAAGAGCCAATGGTACATGGCGGTGAGGGCAAACAGGCCTCTCGACCAGTCGACTACTGTCATTAGGTCAGTCATATCTAATTGGAATTAATGGTTGTTGTCTGAGGCAAATAAATAGTTCTTGATGGTGAGTCACAGCGACCTGTCGATCAGTTCTCCCCTCACAGCTCCGGCTCTCTCTTCATCCGTGGCGTAGTCCCGCTTGAGAATGTCGGGAAAGAAAAACAGTTTCATCACAAGAAATATGAATATGAGTTTGATGATGATTATGGCCCAGAGTTTTCTGCCCACTGTCATGGACCGGAAACCTTCTATATAGAATCGAGCGATTCTCATGAATATGTTCTGCCGTATTTCCATACCGTTCGGGTCTTGAAGCTCTTCTGATTATAACCTCCCGCTGTGCTTAATTGTTGAGCAGTTCCATGGCTTTTTCAAGCATGGTGTCCTTGCCGTTGAGGGCATCCTGCGGGTCCATATCCACGGCACATCCCTCTGTCGGGGTCACTCCCCCCTCTGTCGACACTCCGTTGGCGTCAAGCATGGAGCACGCCGAGAACCTCACGCTCCATCCGCATGGTATCTCCGAGGAGTAAGGCATGCCCGATCCTCCTCCTGTGGTGGCTCCCGCTATCCTCACGCCCGGCAGAAGCTTCATCACCGAGGCGAAATTGTTGGCGGCTGAGAATGTCGAGCGGTTGGTCAGGACTACCACCGGCTTTGCCCAGCGCACACGCCCGGGGCCGGCAGGATTATAGGTGATGGCATAAGGCTCGGAGAAATCATCGTGACCCGGACCTGTCTTGTGCGATATGTAGCCTACGAGGGTGGGGCGGTCTATGAACCGTGCCACGAGGGTCTCCACATTGGTCAGAGAGCCGCCGCCGTTGTCGCGTATGTCTATTATGAGCCCGCGAGCCGCCGCGAGGAAGTTGAGCGCGTAGTCGAGGTTCCCCTCTCCGACGGTAGCCGAGAAGCTTTCGTAGTAGATATACCCGATATTGTTTTCAAGAAGTCCGTACATCATCCCCGACGACTGCCTGTAGTTGAAATTGAAATAGCTCTCTTCGATGAGACGCTTGTTGAAATTCTGAGGATAGTCGCTCCACCATTTGCGGTAGTACGATGTGTTGAACGGTGCCGACAGGTTCACATGTCCGTCACGCAGCTCGTCGAGCATGTCGGCACACACTATGAACAGCTCCTCTCGGGTCATCTCGCTCCCTATTCGACGTGCATATTTATCATGCACCTGGTCCCAGTCCACCCCTTTTTCTCTGAAGAAGCAGTAGTGCTCGTCAAGGATGCTCCACAAGGCTTCGAAATTGCCTCGCGGATCATCGGCACGCTCCTCTATCTTATGGCAGGAGGTCAGCCCCATAAGTATGGCTGATATCAGGGATGTTATGAAAAATATGTTTCGCATCTTAAGGGCTTCATGAAGTTAAAAGTCGATATACTCTTAAAATATCGGTGAAATGCTTCTCGCTTTCCGCGAATGTGGCTTTCTCGGGTTGAACGACAGCCACTCGCCGCTTATTCCTATCACGAACGAATGGTTATATATGTGGGTCACAGTATCGTTCACTTTCGATGAGAAGATATTGGCGCGGTAGCCGAGCCTGAGATTGGTCGAGCCAAGGTGCAGGTCGGCTGTAAGCAGATTGTCAAGTGAGAAATAGTTGCCCCACCAGGCTCCGTGCACCAGACCCTTGTCGTTGCCCAGATAGATTTCATAGTACAGTTCACCATAGTCGGGCGCGAAGAACACCCCTGTCACCGGTAGGGTGGGGCGGTACATGAGGGTCACCGGGAGCTTGCCTATGCGCAGCTGATATGCCGCGTAGCCGGTGAGGTTGATGGTCCATGCCCCCTTGGCGGATGCCGGATTGTTGCCGTTGCGGTCATTGTAGAGGCATCCTGCGGTGAGTCCGGTGGAGCCGCCGGCGGCGAGGGTAAGGCTTTGCGCCGGACGGAACTTCCTCATCATGCCCCAGTCGGCGTTGAGCATGAGGCTCCACATCGAGGCGTTCCCGGCAGGGTTCTCGCAGCGGTCTATACCTATTCCGGCGTGCAGGCTCATGGTCCAGTTCTCCGGGTCGAATCCCATTGCCTGATAGCGCGTGTAGTCCACACCTGTGTGCCATCCTCGATACTTTAGCGGCGTGAGATAGGTGTCCGCAAGGCGTGCCGATCCTGCCTCGATAGTGTATGAGGCATGCACCGGCCGCAGCGGTTTGCTCTCCTCTTGCTGTTGAGCCGTCGTGCCCTCGTAGTACATGATCTGCCTTTCGGCAAGCGTGGCTGAGCCATAGTCCTGGGCATCGGCGGCAGCCGCTCCGAGGCAGAGGGCAGATATGATCGCGATAATATGTTTCATAAGGATGGGATGCTATTCGAACAATCGTGTCTGACCTGTCAGCTCGTCCCTCACCTCGTCATCGCTTTTCTCGATGAACTCCTCGGTGGCGTTCTCCCTGGTCGTGTTCTCGTCGGATTCTTCTTCAAATTCTTCTCCGATTTCAGGATCCTCCAGCGGTTCGAGCTCAGTCACCCTGTCAATTGCATAGGTGGTGAGGCGTTTCCCCTTTGCCTTGTATGACTTCACGGCTACAAACTCCCGGGCTACTACCTCAAGCGGAGGTCTCACCGAGTCAGCCCCGGCATAAGCCACTTCCACTCTCAGCCCAGCTGTGTCCGATAGGAGTATGAGTGTCGAATTCTCATTCTCGCCAAGGTAGCGTTGCGGTTTGGTGGTGGGCTCGAATGTGAATCGTTTCAGGTAGGGATACCCCTGGTCGGCATCGTTGAGTATGGCGGTCCAGGCCTTGTGGGAATTGTATTTCTCTATGCGCAGTATATTCTCGGGATAATGGTTTGACGCGTCGAATGTCGAGGTGTAGTACTCTCCGCTCTTCATTATCACCAGCACAAGGTCCCCGCTGTTGAACTCTCCCAGGTAATTGCCCCTGCCGTCATAGTTGAGGCGGTTTACGTCCGGGTCGAACCACACATCCCTGCCTCCGAGCGTCGACACTCCGTCGCTCTTCTTAGTGAACGAATGCACCTCGTTGCGTGTCACTATGTTGCCTAAGGCTCCGCGCCCCTTGATGGCGAGCTCCGAGAAGTCTATGTCGAATTGCAGTGTCTTCAGGCGCAGTTTCGGTTTCAGTGTCACCTTCACCACCTCTGCCTCGCCGTTGGGGTTGGCTGTGAAATACTTCACCTTGGTGCCGGGTTTCCCCGGTGTGAGGTTATACTCCTTGTCGCGGGTCACTCCGGTCACGCGGAATCGTTTCATGTAGTAGGTTCCGCCCTTGCCGTCCTGGTATATCACATTGTAGATGGTCCTCTCGTCGTTGCGTTTGAACACATCCACGTGTATCACACCTTTGCCCACCGACAGTTTCTCCTGCACTTTCACCACCTTGTACCGTCCGTCCTTATAGAAGATTATCACATCGTCGATGCTTGAGCAGTTGCACAGGAACTCATCCTTTTTGAGTGAAGTGCCTATGAATCCCTCCTCGCGGTTGATGTACAGTTTCTCGTTTGCCTCAGCCACCGTGGCGGCCTGTATATTGTCGAAGCTGCGTATCTGTGTCAGGCGCGGATAGGATGCTCCGTATTTGGATTTAAGCCTCTTGTACCAGTCTATGGTATATTCGGTCAGGTGCGCCAGGTGTCCGTTCAGCTCTTCGATTCTTTCAAGATAGGCGGCTATCTGCTCCTCGCTCTTGCGCGAGTTGAACTTTAGGATGCGTCCCATCTTTATTTCGAACAGGCGTATGATGTCATCGTCCGTCACAGGGCGTATCAGTTTGGGAGCCCACGGCTCCAGGCGGCGGTGTATGTGGGCTATTGCCTGTTCGCGGTTCTCGCTCTCCTCGTATTCCTTGTCCTTGTATATGCGTTCTTCGATGAATATCCGTTCGAGCGATGCGAAGTGGAGCTGTTCTCTCACCTCTCCGAGCTGTATCTCAAGCTCCTTCCCGAGAATCGAGCGGGTGTGCTCCACATTGTGGCGCAGCACATCGCTCACCCCTATGAAATGGGGTTTCTTCTCCGATATGACGCAGCAGTTGGGCGACACCGACACCTCGCAGTCCGTGAACGCGTACAGGGCGTCAATGGTGCGGTCGCTTGATGTCCCCGGGAGCAGATGTACCAGTATGTTGGCAGTCTCCGCTGTATTGTCGTCCACCTTGCGTATCTTTATCTTTCCGCTCTCGAAAGCCTTGAGTATCGACTCGATGAGCGTTGCGGTGGTCTTGCCGTAGGGAATTTCAGTGATGGCGAGTGTCTTGTTGTCGACTTTCTCGATCTTGGCGCGTATCCTCACCGAGCCTCCTCGCTCGCCGTCGTTGTAGCGCGACACATCTATGGAGCCTCCTGTGGGGAAGTCAGGGTACAGCGTGAACTCCTCACCCTTGAGGTGGGCTATCGCCGCATCGATTATCTCGTTGAAATTATGGGGAAGAATCTTTGACGAAAGCCCCACGGCTATGCCCTCGACCCCCTGCGACAGAAGCAGAGGGAACTTCATCGGGAAAGTCACCGGCTCCTTCTTGCGTCCGTCGTAACTTAGCGTCCATTCTGTCACCTTAGGGTTGAACACCACATCCATGGCAAAATGCGACAGGCGTGCCTCGATGTATCGGCCCGCGGCGGCTCCCGCGCCGGTAAGTATATTTCCCCAGTTTCCCTGTGTCTCCACCAGCAGGTCCTTCTGCCCTAACTGCACCAGTGCCTCATAGATCGACGCGTCGCCGTGAGGGTGGAACTGCATGGTGTTGCCCACGATATTGGCCACCTTGTTGAAACGTCCGTCGTCCAGCAGCTTCATCGAGTGTAGGATGCGTCGCTGCACAGGCTTAAGCCCGTCATCGATATGCGGCACGGCACGTTCCAGGATCACATAGCTGGCATAGTCGAGAAACCAGCTCTGGTACATTCCTCTCAATTCGTGCTTCACCACATCGTCAGTCGTGTCTACAAGTATCTTCGGGTCTTTATCGTCGCTCATGGGTAGGGGATTCTTTTATCTTCTCGCAAAGATAGCAAAAAAAACATTTATTCACAACCTGCTGCTGATGCTTGACCCGCCTTATTTTTGTGGCGCGGCTTGTCAGTTCCCTCCCTTGACTGTCCTGAAGAAGAAATAAGCGAAGCATCCTCCGGCAAAGAACAGCGATGCCGAGAAGCTCAGGATGATCCCTGTCACACCCATCCCAGCCGGTATGGCAAGCAGATATGTGGCAGGCGCGCCTATTATCACATAGCTCACGAATGCTATCCACAGCATCGGCATCACATTCGATGTGCCTCTCAGTGCATTGGCGAAGCTTATCTGTGTGGCGTCGCCCAACTGGTAGAGCACAAGCGGAATAATGAGGGTCATTGTCATGGCGAGAACGGCAGGGTCAGTGGTGAATGCCGAAATCAGAAACCTCCCTCCGAATATGAACGCAAGCGACGACACTGTCCCGATGGCGATGGTCACATGATATCCTCCGAAAGCGATCCTGCGCATCTCTCGGGTGTCGTTAAGCCCGCAGGCATTCGCTACGAGCACACTTGTGGCTGAGCCCACGCTGTAGTAGAGGCAGAAACCAAGCATGCCCACTATGACTATTATCTGGAACGACGCCAGCTCTATCGTGCCGAGCCATCCCGCCACAATCGCGGCGAATGTGAACGACCCCGACTCAAGCCCCATCTGCACAGCCACAGGCCATGATGTACGGTTGAGTTTGCGTGCCATGCCTCGCACCGGAACCCCTCTCATGAACGCCTTGGCATAGGAGGCATACCTCTTTCTGCCGAAGAACGCTCCCATCATCAGTCCGGCACTCAGGAGGCGCGCTGTCAGGGTGCTCACTCCGGCACCTGTCAGCCCCATTTCAGGCATTCCCCAGTTTCCGTATATGAGCATATAGTTGCCGATGATATTCAGCGCATTGGCTCCAAGTATTATCCACATCGGCATCCTCGTGTTGTTTATGGCGTACGACCACTGCGCAAACACATTGAACAGCGACACCGGCACCACTCCTGCCAGATATATCATGAAGTAAGGCTTGATTATGGGTATGAGCTCCTCGGGCTGACCCATACGCTCCACATTCAGGAAGAATATTGTCATTATCAACGTCACGGCAAGCGAGAACGCCACATTGAGTTTCACTGCCGATCTCATGGTGGATCCGATCTCGTTGTCCATCTTCCTGCTGAATAGCGATGCCACGATAGGGGTTATGCCATAGGTGAATCCCAGGCAGGCAAAGAGCCCGCAGTTGAACAGATTGTTCACAAACGATGCCGAGGCAAGTGCCTCGGTCGAATAGTGGCCCACCATTATGTTGTCCGCAAACCCCACTACGATTGTCCCCAACTGACCTATGAGTATCGGAAGCCCGAGCCGTAGGATGTTCTTGTAGGTTTTTATATACGTGTTCGGTTGTGATTTCATGATCCTCTGTTTTTTAGAAAGTGCAAATTTACGCAAAAATCCTCGTTCTTTTTGTACGGATCTCTTCGATTGCTGTGTATAATGCACCCCTTCGCAGTGTTCCGCACATTGTTTCAATAATGTCGTTATAGGCTCCGAAAAGTAGCAAAAATCTACAATTATAGCCTAAAAACTATCGATTGTGTGAAATATTGTTAATGCTCATGTCATTTCTTCAAAAAA
>ERZ777011.1099-NODE-1099-length-32658-cov-15.059749_pt1 | contig 32658 bp, 31 predicted proteins | sample MGYA00374964_ERZ777011 | MGnify/ENA primary metagenome ERZ777011 (study PRJEB29310, sample SAMD00008975) | mouse gut metagenome | study: EMG produced TPA metagenomics assembly of the Metagenome analysis of fecal microbiota from mouse which was promoted...
TAGTTAATGATGGTCCAAAAGTTGGAAGAAATGATCCTTGTCCTTGTGGAAGTGGGAAGAAATATAAAAATTGTTGTGGAAAGAATGCTTAATATCAATATTTACATGGAATAAGATAATATATTAAAAATAAATGGCATTTTTACGTCCATTTGTTAGAGGAGAAAAACATGGCAAGAGTATTAAAAAATAAAGAATTAGTGAATACAAGATTAGCAACGAACTATGGTGGTTGGATGTATTGTGATAAATGTAATGAGAATATAGGATATTTATGTTATTCAACTTATGATAGATTAGAATTAAAATATAAATGTAATTGTGGAAGCCAAGGTAGTGTATTATTAGACTTTGAAGATAGTAAAATTGGCAGAAATTGTAACGATGAACTAATCATTATAAAAAATAGATTTTGCTGCCCAAAAGATAGTGAACCACTGATTACTATATTAGACAAAAAAGTAAATAACTATGAAATGAAAATTACTTGTAAGTCTTGTGAAAATATTTATAAAAATGTAAGATATTAATATCTAATAATAAAAGATGCTAAATATAAATCTAGCATCTTTTATTTTACATTTAGTTATTTATTAAATTTTTGTTTGTAATTTAGTAAATATTTCTTTATGTTTTTCTTCATCTAATATAATTCTTTCAAAAATATTTTTTAAATATATGTTTTTAGTATATTTAATAGCATTTTTATATCCTATAATAGCTGCATCTTCTGCCATTACATTATATTCTAGCATTTCATCTATGCTATGAAAATGGTATGTTACATTTTCTGATGTCCATGGCTTTTTTTCACTATTTACATATATTGGATTTTCACCTAATTTTTTAATAATTTCACCTAAGATATCTATATGTCTCATTTCTTCGATAGCAATTTGTAACAATATTTTACTTAATTCAGGATCATAATTATAATTTATGTGTTCATAAATATATTGCGTAACAGCTGTTAATTCACCTTTACTGCCAGCAAAATCATTGTACAACATTCTAGCATATCGTGTATTTGGATACAAATTAGGAATTTTAGGATATTTTATTTTTGAAGTTTGATTCATTATATTTTGAATTTCTTCATAATTTTTCATATATAGCACCTCTAATTATAATATGCTTGTAATTATAATAAGTTGAATAAATATTTATATAGTAACTATTCAGAATTAATTAGAATAATATATATGCAAAGGCTATCAATACAGGGAGGAAAATTATGTTTGATAAGAATGATATTATAGGAAATACACCAATGATAAAAATAAATTATAAATATAAAGATATCTATAATAAGATTTTCGTGAAATTAGAGTATTATAACATGACAGGAAGCATAAAAGATAGGGTGGCATTTTATATGATTAATAATGCTAAAACAAGAGGAGAACTAAAAGAAAAAATGCCAATAATTGAAGTAACTAGTGGAAATACAGGAATTGCATTATCTGCTATTGGAACTTATTATAATCATCCTGTGTATATTTTTATGCCAGATTGGGTTAGTAAGGAGCGAATAGATTTAATAAAAGGATATGGAGCGAAAGTTTTTCTTGTATCTAAGGAAGATGGTGGATTTTTAAGATGTATGAAAGAAGCTAGAAAGATGGCAAATGATATAGATGGTTTTCTAGTTAATCAATTTTCAAATAGAGATAATTTTTTAGCACATTATGAAACTACTGGAATAGAAATTTTAGAGCAAATAGCAGAACCAATAGGAGGCTTTGTATCAGGAGTAGGTACAGGTGGAACTTTAATGGGAATTGGACAGAGATTAAAAGAAAAATATAATTCTATGAGTATTACTGCAATTGAACCAGATAAAATGCCGATAATATCTGGTGGTAAAGTAAAAGGAGAACACAAAATTGAAGGAATAGGAGATGATTTTGTACCAGATTTAATAGATAAAAGTAAAATAGATAAAATTATATTGATAAATGATGATGATGCTATAAATATGTCTAGAAAGATTGCAAAGGAATTAGGAATAGGTGTAGGAATTTCATCAGGAGCTAATTTTATAGGAAGTGTATTGTTAAATGATGAAATTCAAGATGCAACTGTTACAGTATTTCCAGATGACAATAAAAAATATTTATCAACAGAATTATCAAAAAATATAGATTTTAATTCTAAATTTATATCAAATAAAATTGAACTTATAAGCTATGAAACAGTATAAATCCTCTGATATTTTACAATGTTAATTTTCCATTTTTTTCCAGCTACAAATTTGAGCAAAAGTATTGAATTTTACAAAATATTGGAATATAATTTAGAGGTAAAAGGGGGAGAAAAAATGAAAAAAATTTCAAAGATTTTTTTAGCATTATTAATGATTATGCTTCTTGTGTTACAGACATCAGCAGTGTTTGCATTGGAAATATTAGAAGAAAAAACACTAGATGAAAATGTAACATCAGTAGCTTCCGAAGAAAAATCAAATGATGTTGAAAATTTAACGTTAAATTCTAATTCAGAAGAATTAGAAAAATCAGAAAATGAAAACAAAACAGATGATGCTAATGTATCAGAAGTTTCTGCAACTGATATAGAAACAAATAGTGAAACAGCAGTTACAGAAAATATCACAGCTAATTCAGATGTACAAACTCAAATTGAAGAAACCCCTGATTTAGAAGTTGATAAAGAAGTTGAGACAGATGTTGTAGGAGCAGAAGAATATAGAGAGGGAAATGTAGTTTATAGGTATAATAGTTGGGAAAATACTGCTACTGCTGTGGCTTATGGTCCATATATTACTTCCGCTACAATTAAGTCTACTGTAACTTTAAATGGAACACAGGTAAAAGTTACAGTTGTAAGCGATTTTAGAGATTGTACGGCTTTGAAAACAGTAGTTTTACCATCAACAATAAAAACAATTTCGGGAAATGCTTTTAATGGTTGTACATCATTAACGAGTATAAATATACCAAATGGTGTTACTCGAATTGAACATAATGCTTTTTATAATTCAGGAATAACTAGCATAACTTTACCTAACACAGTTAATGAATTACGGTTGGAGTGCTTTTTGTGAGTGCTCAAAATTAACTTCGGTTACTTTATCAAATAAATTAACTAGAATAGACAGTAATACTTTTAATGGATGCAAGAGTTTAAAGAGTATAGTAATTCCTAATAGTATAACTAGAATTGATTCAGCAGCATTTAAAAAATCAGGTTTGCAAACTATAACAATTCCTGAAAGTGTAACTGATATGGGATCTGGTTGGAGTAGTGGAACATTTCAAGATTGTACTTCTCTAACAACAGTGAAAATTTTAGGAAAAATAAATTCATTAGGTGATTGTATGTTTAAAGGTTGTACAGCATTAACAAGTGTTACTTTACCAAATACAATTACATATACTGGTGAAGCTGATTTTAGTGGGTGTACTTCATTAAGAACAATTACATTACCAAATAGCTTAAAAAATATTGGAACTAAAATGTTTGAAAATTGTTATAATTTAACAAGTATAAAATTGCCAGATAATGCAGAAGAAGTAAGTGCTGGTGCTTTCATGAATTGTTCAAGTTTAAAATCAATAAGTTTTCCATATAAAGTAAAAGAGATATATGGTGGTTGGGGAAATGGAACTTTTCAAGGATGTACATCTTTAAATTCTATTTATTTCACAAAAGCTATTCAACATGTATCTAAGGAAGCTTTCTATGGATTTAATGACTATTGTACAATTTATGGATATGCAGAAAGTGCAGCAAAAGCAGTTGCGCAAGAAAATGGATTTGGATATATAGAGTTACTACCAGTAACTTCTGTAAAAATAACTGGTAGTAAGACAGTAGCTATTGGAAAAACAACAACTTTAAAAGCAACAGTTAATCCAACGAGTGCATATCAAAAAGATGTTGTTTGGACAAGTAGTAACACTAATGTTGCAACAGTTGATGGTGGTGGTCAGGTAACTGGTAGAAAAACTGGTACTACTACAATTACTGCAATGTCAAAAGATGGTACGGCAATTAGAGGAACATTTAATATAACAGTATCATTAACAGATTTACCATTCCATGATGTAGCTGGAAATGCTTGGTATTATAATGCAGTTAAATATTGTTATAACAATAACATTATATCAGGAACAACTTCTACTACATTTTCACCAGCTACACAAATAACAAGAGGAATGCTAGTAACAATTCTTCATAGAATGGAAGGAAGTCCAAAAGTATCTGGAACACCTAAATTTAAAGATGTAAAAAATAGTAAACAATATTATTATACAGCAGTAAAATGGGCATCAGATAAGAAAATTGTTAGTGGGTATAAAAATGGAAACTTTGGACCAAATGACCCTATAACAAGAGAAGATTTATCAGTTATATTGTGTAAATATGCAAAATATAAAGGAAAAAATTTATCAAAATCAAATAATTTAAGTGCTTTTTCAGATAGAAATAAAATATCAAGTTATGCGTTGCCACAAATGAAATGGGCAGTTGGAGTAGGAGTAATAACAGGAAACAAAAATGGAACATTAAATCCAAGAGGAACAGCAACAAGAGCAGAGGCAGCAGCTATGATACAAAAATATTGTCAAAAAGTAGGAAGATAAAATGTTATCACCAATAGTTTTTTCTATTGGTGATAATTCTAATTATGAAAAATTATTATATAAAGTAGGGAAATAGTTATGAATAATTTTAAAAGAATTACACTATTATTTATAATGTTTTTTACATTGTCTTTATTATCTCTAAATTCAACATATGCAGCAGATATTAAAGGTAATGTAAAAAATAAAACTATAAGTATTCCAATTAAAAATGGTGAAGGACTTTTGCCTAATGAAAATATATTGCATCGTTTAACAAATGCAACTGTTTTCGAACAGCCTTCATCAATATATGAATTTTTTGATGAAAATGGAGTACACAATATAGTTTCAACTAGCGAAGATACTGTATATTGGTCAACTTTGGATAGCAACATGAACATAATTAAAACTTTAACAACACCAGTAATATACAAAAACACTGATGAAATTCTTAAAGATATAACACTTACTGTTGGTGGTTATATTTATCATCAAAAGAATTTATATATTATATATACAAGAATTCCATCAGATTATAATGATAATGCGATGGCACTTGTAAAATATGATAAGAATTTTAAAGAGATATCTAGAATTGAAGTACCAGCCAAAGGAGTAAATTCTAGCTCATATTATGAAACAAGTGGAATGAAAATACCATTTTATGGTTCTTCAAATTGTAGTATGGCTATAAATTCAGACAATATATTAGCCGTGTTTTTAGGAAAAAATAGATTTGATGGACATCAAGATAGTGCAATAGTATTTTTTGATGTAGCTAAAATGAAATGGGTTAGTAATCAAAGTGACAATACTTTAACAGAATATGTTGGTTATAGAGTAGCAAGCACACATAGCATAGGACATTCCCTTGCTCAAAGAGTACTTCCTACTTCTGATGGTAAAATCTTATTAGCAGAGCAAGGCGATGCCGGATATAGAGGTTCAACAAGAGGAGTTGATATTACACAAATTGCTTTTGATAGACCTTATGAACCTGGAAATATTCCAAATGTTGCAATAACTAAAAATATGTTCCATTGTACAGAAAATGTAAATAATAATGTTACATATAATGTTTTTGGAAATATTATTGAATTATCAGATGGATATTTATATATAGGTGGAGCTGAAAAAACATTAAGCAGAGCTTTCGGAAAAAGTATAAATGAATCTTGGAATTTATTTGCACAAAAATATAAAAAAGTAGATTTCGAAAATAAAACTCCACAAGAATTACAAATGTTTAATACACCAGTTAGAGAAACTTCTGGAACACCACAAACAGATATCAATGCTACTAGATATTTAGATGGTACAGAAAAAGATTATGGAGTTAAATGGCTAACTAATTTACAAAATAAGACTACAACTGTATTTGTTCGTCCTATGAAAATAGAAAATGATAAAGTAGTTATAATATGGCAAGAAGCTGGACTAAAAACAAGTAATTACGGTGGCTATCAAACAGAAGATAATGCTCAAAAAGCATATTATATGATAATTGATAAAGATGCTAATATAGTAACTTCTAAGACAGAAATTCCAGATGTAGGTAAATTATCTTATGAGTTGAATTATTTATACAAAGATGGAAAACTTTACTGGGCAACAACATCTGGATATAGTAACAAAATTACAATTCATACTTTGGATATTAAAAATCCATTGCCTAATATACCTACTGAGAATGAAGCACAAAAACCTGTTAATACAAATAAACTTCCTTTTAAAGATGTGAAAAAAGGTGACTGGTTCTACAATGCAGTGGAATATGTATATACGAATAATATAATAAAAGGGTATAATGCAACTACATTTGCACCAAATGATCAACTAACAAGAGGAATGATGGTAACTATACTTCATAGAATGGAAGAAAGTCCAGCAGTGTCTGGTAATACAAAATTTTCAGATGTACAAAATTCTAAATACTATTATTATAATGCAGTAAAATGGGCATCAGATAAAGGAATAGTAAGCGGATATGATAATGGAAAATTTGGACCAGATGATAATATAACAAGAGAGCAATTAGCAGTTATATTATGCAAATATGCTAAATATAAAGGAAAGAATACAACTCAAACAAACGATTTAAGTGCCTTTTCAGATAGAAGTAAAGTCTCAAAATATGCACTAGCACAAATGAAATGGGCAGTAGGTTCAGGAGTAATAACAGGAAATAAGGATAAAACATTAAAACCATAAGGTAATGCAACAAGGGCAGAAGTATCTGCAATGTTAGAAAAATATTGCAAAAAAATAGGAAGATAAAATTAAGGGGTAATTTATGAATTATAGTAAAATTAAATTTTTAATAATAAAATTAATATTAATTACTTTACTAGTTTTAAACTTTCCAATAATATCAGATGCAAGTACTAATTATTATAATGCAAATGAGTGGGAAGTATTTAAAAATAGAACAAAAGAGCAAATTGGTGCAGAATATGCAAAAGCAATAAATGCAGGAGCTACTTATAGAAATGGAAAATCAAGTACTTATTATAATAGAGTACCATCGTTAAAAAATCCATATTCGGAAGGAGAATTAACAAGTGATACTCTTGAAGCTATGACAGCAATGTCTAATTATTATAGATGGTTAGAAGGAGTTGATCCAATAACATCTGCAACTAGTACATCAGACTTACAGGCAGGAGCATTAACTCGTAATTGGCAATTTGATCATTCTATATCTATTGAAAATAAACCAACTGATATGAGTGATGAATTATGGAATAGAGGTGCAAAAGTTTCTCATAATATCCTTGCTAGTGGGTATTCTCCTAGTGGATCTATCACTGGTTGGTTAGATGAAGGATATAATTTAACCAATAATACATGGGATACCATAGGACATAGAACAGCATTGCTTTCAAGTTCAGTTAGTGAATTAAAGTTTGGATATGCTGGTAGAATTGCAATAGGAAAAATAGCAAGAAATTCAAATACAATGGACTTACCATATACAGCATTTCCTGTTCCAGGATATATGCCTAGTAATGTACTTTATTCAATAACTTCTGCTTGGCATATTGAACTTAATAGTAATGTAATTGAAAATAAAAATTCTAATAATGTAAAAATTATAGTTACTAATTTAAGAACAAATGAATCTTATGAATGTACAAAGCAAAACGGAAAATTATCTGGTTCTTATGTGTTAGTTTTTGTACAACCAAAATCTGAAACTAATAAATACTATTCAAATGGCGAAAAATTCAAAGTAGAAGTTACAGGTTTAACTGAAATAGCTACTGGAAATCCTATAACTTTAAATTATACAACAGAATTTTTTGATGTTTCAAATTATGCAACTAGTACAAGAGCTACAAATGCACAAATAAGTGGTGGTTGGGATAATTTAGTATTATCTTCTCAAAATGCAACTACCGATAATTTAAACAAAATATCATATATATTACCTAATACTGTTAATGTAAGCACAGAAGCTAAGCGAACAGCGACAGTAAGAATAAAAAGTGATTGGATATTAGATGAAAATAAAAAATGTTGGACAGCAACAATAGATAAGAATAGTTTTCCAAGTTTTTTAAAAGATCCTGATGGAATTTTAGATTCTGTAAAAATTACTTATACTATTGATGATGCTTATAGAAATTATTATTTCCATGCAAGTAATAATAATCCAACTGTTGGAACATCAATGAATTTTAATCTGTGGACTTATATGAGAACATCAAATACTTATGAAGTATACAAAATATCTAATCTAAGTGGAATTATTTCTGTAACACAACGTTTTAAGGAAAATGAAGATACAATATATCAAAATCCTACTACTAATTGGTATGAGTTTAAATTAAATTCTGTAAAAAACACAGATACAGGAACTTATTTCTGTATATATTATCATGATAGTGAGTATTTCAGAAGTGCATATCTTGCTGGAATAGAAGATGTTGAAGTAAAACTTCCAGTAGCAACTTTTACAAAGGAGCCACAAAGCAGAAATTCTGTATATAACGGACAATTTCAAGAATTGGCTATTGCAGGTGAAACTAATGATGGAATAATCAAATATTCTTTGAATGGAAAAGATTTTGATGCAAAAATTCCAACAGCTAAGGATATACAATCCTATAAAGTTTATTATAAAATAGTGAGTGATAATAATCATTTAGATAGCGATGTAAAAAGTTTTACTTCTACAATATATAAAAAAAATTCGGATAATGAAAAACCATCTACTGGTGGTGACAATACAACTCCAACAAAAACACTTCCTTTTAAAGATGTAAAAAAATCGGACTGGTTCTACAATGCAGTGGAATATGTATATACGAATAATATAATAAAAGGGTATAATGCAACTACATTTGCACCAAATGATCAACTAACAAGAGGAATGATGGTAACTATACTTCATAGAATGGAAGAAAGTCCAGCAGTGTCTGGTAATACAAAATTTTCAGATGTACAAAATTCTAAATACTATTATTATAATGCAGTAAAATGGGCATCAGATAAAGGAATAGTAAGCGGATATGATAATGGAAAATTTGGACCAGATGATAATATAACAAGAGAGCAATTAGCAGTTATATTATGCAAATATGCTAAATATAAAGGAAAGAATACAACTCAAACAAACGATTTAAGTGCCTTTTCAGATAGAAGTAAAGTCTCAAAATATGCACTAGCACAAATGAAATGGGCAGTAGGTTCAGGGGTAATAACAGGAAATAAAGATAAAACATTAAAGCCACAAGGTAATGCAACAAGAGCAGAAGTATCTGCAATGTTAGAAAAATATTGTCAAAGAATAGGAAGATAATTTATGAAACAATTAAAGAAAATAGTAATAATGCTAATATTTTCTTTTACACTATTTTTAACATTTAATAATTCCAGCTATGCAGTAGAGGTAAAAGCAAATTATAAAGAAAAAGTAATAAATACAAATTTAGGAGAGAATGAAAGTATTGTTTCTAATACAAATGAATTAGGAATAGTAAAAAATGCAGTAGTTTATTCAAAACCCTCTTCTGTATATGAATTCTTTGATGAGGATGATAGATACAATTTAATTTATGCAACAGAACAAAATATATATTGGTCAAAATTCGATGCTGATATGAATGTGTTAGAAACTTTAAGCACTCCAATAATATATGATAAATCAAATGTTGCAGAACAACTTAAACAAGTAACTTATACAGTAGGTGCTTATGCATATCATAATAGAAGCCTATATGTTGTATATGCAAGAGCAACAGAAGATGTAAATGATAATGCACTTGCGGTAGTAAAGTATAATAAAAATTTAAAAGAAGTTGCAAGAGAAGAAGTTAAATCAAAATATATAATTTCTGATGTAAATAATAAAGATAGCGCAATGAAACTTCCTTTTTATGGTTCAAATTGTAGTGTAGCAATAAATGGAGATATTTTATTAGTGTTTTTAGGAAAAGGCAGAGTTGATGGAAATGAAGATAGTTCTACATTATTTTTTAATATAAACACAATGTCATGGATAAAAAATGCTACTAACCATGGAATAACACATTCTCTTGGACAAAGAGCCATAGCAACTTCGAATGGTAACTTTTTACTTGCAGAAACGGGAGATACAGCTGAAAATAGGGGGCTAAATATTACACAAATAAATAAGAATTCAAAAAACACTAAAATAATGTTTCACTATGGAGAGGGAATGGATAACAATTTAGGCCATAATTCTACATATCATGCATTAGGAAATATTATAGAAGTGTCAGATGGATATTTATATATAGGTGGAGCAGAGCCGACTTTGCATAAAAGTTATGGAAATGTTATGAATGAATCTTGGAATATATTTGTGCAAAAATATGATAAGATTCATTTTGAAAATAAAACCACAGAAGAATTACAGATGCTTGAAGCATCTGTAAGACAAACAACTGGTGAAAGACCAGCAAAAGAAGGAAAAGGAAAATTATTTTTAGAAGGTAGTGAAACAGATTATGGAGTTAAGTGGCTAATAGACTTACAAAGTCAATCAAGTGCTGTACATGTTAGAGCTGTAAAATTAGAAGATGACCAAGTTGCAATTATATGGCAAGAAACTAAAATAGAGCCACATAATGATAAAGGATATACTTACGACGAAAAATCTTTAACAGCTTATTATATGGTAATTGATAAAGATGCTAATATAATAACACAAAAGACACTAATTCCATATGCAGGAACTTTATCTGTCGAGGAAAATTATATATATAATGATGGTAAAGTGTATTGGGTAACTACTTCTGAAAACACTAATGCACTTAAAATTCATATTTTAAATATAAGGAATCAATTTACTCATGCTTTCCAAGATATAAAACCAAAAGAATGGTATGCAGAGGCAATTCAATATGTATATAAAAATAATATAATGAAAGGCTATGATGAGAAAACATTTGCACCAAATGACACAATTACAAGAGGCAACATGATAACAATATTATATAGACTTGAAAATGAAAGCAGTATTCAAAATGATAAAGAATATGATGAAAAAGCATTATATTGGGCTAGTAAAAATGGAATAATATCAAATACTTATGGAATTGATACTCCTTTAACAAGAGAAGATTTTGCTGTTATATTCAGTAATTATGCAAATTATCAAGGGTTTGATACAAGCAAAGCTCGTCGTATTGACGATTTTGTAGATTGTTGGGATACATCAAGTTATGCTTATGGAGCTATGAGATGGGCTGTAACAGCTGGATTAATTAGTGGTAATCAAGATAAAAAATTATTACCGAAACAAAATATATCAAGAGCAGAATTTGCTTGTGCAATAAAAAATTACTGTGATAGAGTAAAAAATAAATAATTGTAAATAATAATATTAAGAAACACCTCATTTTTGAGGTGTTTCTTAATATAAAAAAAATGCTGTAAATAGTTGACTAAAAAAGTAAAAAATTATATAATATTTAAGCATATTATTAGAAAAAATAGAGGAGCAATAGAATTGAAAGACGTAAAGATTATAGTCGCAACTCATAAAAGATATATAATGCCAGAAGATAGTATCTATCTTCCAGTGCAAGCTGGTCGTGAGGGGAGAGAAGATTTAAGATATCAACCTGATAATACAGGTGACAATATTTCTTCTAAAAATCCTTTTTATTCTGAACTTACAGCTTTATATTGGGCTTGGAAGAATTTAGATTCAGATTATATAGGTCTAGCACATTATAGAAGACTTTTTTCAATGAAGAGAAAAATGTTTGGAAGTCCAGAGTCTAAGGTTAATTATGCGATAAATGGCGAAGAACTAGATAAATTATTTGATGAAACTGATATAATTTTACCTAAAAAAAGATATTATTTTATAGAAAATCTATATTCTCACTATAAACATACAATGTATATAGAGCCACTAGATGAAACTAGAAAAATAATCGAAGAAAAATATCCTAATTATTTAAAAGAGTTTGATAAATTACAAAAAAGAACTTCTGCACATATATTTAATATGTTTATAATGAAAAAAGAGCATTTGAACCAATATTGTACTTGGTTATTTGATATTTTATTTGAACTTGAAAAAAGAATTGATATAAATCAATATGATGAGTTTCATTCAAGATTTTTCGGAAGAGTTTCAGAATTATTGCTAGATGTATGGCTTAAAACAAACAATTTAAAATATAAAGAAATAAATTTTATGTATATAGAAAAAGTAAATTGGCCTAAAAAAATTACATTCTTTTTAAAAGCTAAATTTATTGGTAAAAAATATGGAAAGAGTTTTTAAGTAATATATGAAAGATTTAATAACAATAGTTGTTCCAGTTTATAAGGTCGAACAATATTTAGATAAATGTGTTAATAGTATCATAAATCAAACTTATAAAAACTTAGAAATAATATTAGTTGATGATGGTTCACCAGATAATTGTGGCAAAATGTGTGATGAATATGCAAAAAATGACAACAGAATAGTAGTTATTCATAAAGAAAATGGCGGATTATCTGATGCAAGAAATGCTGGAATTGAAATAGCAAAAGGAAAATATATTTCCTTTATTGATTCTGATGATTATGTTACAGAAGATTATATAGAATTTTTGTATGCTCTAATTTCTAACAATAATGTTGAAGTGTCTATATGTGCACATACTGTAATATATGATACTGGCTTAATATTAGAAAAAGCAACTGGTGAAAATAGCATTTTAGATGCTAAAACAGCAATTGAAAGAATTTTGTATGATGAAGGATTAGATACTTCTGCATGGGCAAAACTTTATCAGACAAATTTATTTAAAGATATAAAATATCCAAAGGGAAAATTGTTCGAAGATTCAGCAACAACTTGTAAAATTTTGACTTTATGTACTGGCGTAGCTGTTGGTTCAGAGAGCAAATATTTCTATTTAATTAGAAATAATTCAATAACTAAAACTGGTTTTTCACATAATAAAATGGATCTTATTACTTCCACAAAAGATATGGGAGAATATGTGCTTGCAAAGTATCCAGATTTAAAAAAGGCAGTAAGTAGAAGAATAATGTATGCTTATTTAAGTACATTATCACAACTTGCAAATAGTAAAGAAAAACATAAAGAAGAGCAAAAAGAATTACTACAATACATATATAAACATAAAAAAGAAATTTTATCTGATAAAAGACTAAAACGCAGAGACAGATTAGCTCTTAATTTATTAACATTTGGCTTTCAATTTTACAAATTTGCTTGGAAAATTTATAAAAAAATAACAAATAGAGGATAACTCTAAGAAGGGAGTTATAATTAAAATGATTGTTTACATTACAATGTTACTAATTTCAATTTTATTTATATTTATAGGAAATAAACTATCAAGAAAATGGCAAAAAGTTATATGTTATATATTAGCAAGTTTGCCATTTTTTCTTGTGTCTGCGTTTAGGCACAATTTAGGTACAGACTATGGGAAAAGATATGTATATACTTTTAATGAAATGCTAAAAGGCCGTTCAGCAGAAGATTTAAAGCTAGAAACAGGTTATTTTCAGCTAATTAACATATGTTCTTTAATAACACATGAATACTACATTATATTTGTAGTTAGTTCTGCAATTATTATAGGATTAATCATGTTTACAATTTTTAATAAATCGAAAAATCCAATATTAAGTGTAATTATTTTTCTTTTAGCAGGATTTTTCTTTGATTCTTTAAATATTATGAGACAATATTTAGCTATGAGTTTTATAGTTTTTGGATATAGATTTTTAATAGGGAAAAAGAGATATTGGATATTATATGCCTTATGTGTAATAGTAGCAGCTTCAATGCATTCAACAGCAATTATAATGCTTGTATTATTACTATTTCCTAAAAAAATGTTAGTAAGTCCAATATGGGTTTTACCATGTGCAATAGCAGTATTAGCACTTAATGAAAATTTATTTACAATATTACCAATGTTTATAGAAAACACAAGATTTGCTCAATACTTAACAAATAAGTTTGCGCAAGGTGAAATATCAGTTTTATTTATAGCAGAAAACCTATGTTTCTATTTATTAATGTATTATATTTATAGAAAAAATAAAAATATAGATAATATACAAGAAGAAGATAAATTGCTTTTAAATATACAAGCTTGTGCTTTAATGACTATGGTTGCTGGTAGTTGCCACATGTTATTTATTAGAGTAGCATTATATTTTTCTGTTTTCCAAATTATATCAGTACCATACTATATTAGTAAAATACCAACTGATGAAGTTGTGAAAGATATAAAGAAAATAAGTTTTAACAAAATAAATATTACTAAATATGCAAAATTCATACAACCAACAATTACAGTATTAGTAGTATTATGTTTTATGTTTGCTTTTACAAGAACTAACATTTTAGTTAATACTAATGAAGTTGTACCATATAAAACTATTTTGAACAAAGACTTAGTAATAAAGTAAATTATATTGGAGCAAAAAATGAAAGTATTTATAAATGCCTTTTTAGAAGGAAATTTAGGTGATGATATATTTGTAGATTTATTGCTTGATAGATATCCAAATCACAATTTTTATACTTTATCAAGTGATTATTTACCAACTAAAAATTTAAAAGTTTTTTCTAATGAATTTTTTATTAAAGTTATTAGAAAATTATCTTTAAAAAGTTTATTTGCTAATAGATGCGATTTATCAGTTACTATTGGTGGAAGTATGTTTATGGAACAAAAAGGAGATGCAACTAGAAATTTTTCATTAGGAAAAAAGCCTTATTATATAATGGGAATTAATTTTGGTCCATACAAATCTCAAACATATTTTGATAACATACATAGCTATTTTAAAGATGCGGAGGATATTTGTTTTAGGGAAGAATATTCTTATAATCTTTTTAAAGATTTACCAAATACAAGATGGGCTCCTGATATTGTTTTTTCAATGGATACATCAAATATAAAAATTACTAATAATAAAAGAGTAGTTTTTTCTATTATTTCATGTAGCAGAAAAATTGAAGAAAAACATACTGAAAATTATGAGAAAAAAATTATTCAAATGACAAAATTTTTTATTAATAAGGGTTATGATATTTGCTATATGTCTTTTTCAAAAAGAGAAGGAGATGAAAATGCAATTGCTTCTATTTTAAATAAATGCGATGAAGAATTAAAACAAAAAATTTCTGTATATAATTATAGAGGTAACAGGAAAGAAGCATTAGAAGAATTAGCAAATTCACAAATCATTGTTGGTGGAAGATTTCATGCCAATATTTTAGGAATGTTATTAGGAAAAACTATAATTCCTATGTTATATAGCAATAAAACAAAGAACGTTTTAGATAATATGAACTTTAAAGGAAAAATTATAGATATTAGAACATTAAATGCAGCGGATTTACATGAAGAAATTTCAGATAAAGATTTAGAATATAAACAAGATATACAATACGAAATAGAGCACGCGGAAGAACATTTTAAGAAATTAGACAAAATATTGAGGAATTAATATGGATAAAGAAAAACAGTTGTTTAAAAATACTGCAATAGTATCAATAGGAAAATTATGTACTCAATTAATTACCTTTTTCTTATTACCTTTATATACTTATGCATTAAGTACAGAAGAATATGGTATAGTAGATTTATTAAATACTCTTATTAGTTTGTTTATACCAATAGTTATTTTACAAATAGATCAAGGAGTTTTTAGATATTTATTAGATGTCAGGGATAAAGAAGAAGAGAAGAAGAAAATAATTAGTTCAACAATTTTCTTTACTATAATACAGTCAATAATTTATTTAATTTTATTTAGTTTTGTAAGTCAATTTATACATAATGACTATAAATATTTTTTAGCAATTAACTTAGTTGCAATAGCTTTTTCAACAATCCTATTACAAATTAGTAGAGGAATTGGAGACAATGTAAGATATGCAGTAGGAAGCTTTTTAACAGGACTAGTAACAGTAATATTAAATGTTGTTCTAATTATAGTATTTCATTTAGGTGCTTATGGTCTATTAATTGCTAGTTTATGTGGAAATATTATTTGCATTATATATATTTTATTTGCAAAAAAACTTTACAATTATACAAAAGTAAAATATTTTGATAAAGCAATATTAAAAAATATATTGAAATATTCAATACTTTTAGTTCCAAATATGCTTTCATGGTGGATTGTTAGTGCATCTGATAGATTAATAATATCAACTATAATTGGTGTGTCTGCTAATGGTATTTATTCTGCTGCAAATCATTTTTCAGGTATTTTTTCTACACTAAATAGTGTAATTAACATGACTTGGACAGAATCAGCAGCACTTAATATAGAAGCAGAAGACAAAGAACAATTTTTTAGCAAGATTTTTAAATTATATGTACAATTTTTTGGAGCTTTATGTTTAGGTGTTATTGCTTTTATGCCATTTGTATTTTCTATATTGGTAAATTCAAAATTTAATAGTGCATATTATCAAATACCAATTTTAATAATTGCAACATTTTTTAATATATTAACAAGCTTTTTAGGATCAATTTATATTGCTAAAAAACTAACAAATGAAATTGCAAAAACATCTATGATTTCTGCGCTTATAAATATTATAATAAATATATCTTTAATACATTTTATAGGGCTATATGCAGCTTCAATATCAACATTAGTTTCATATTTTATAATGTTTATTTATAGATTAATAGATTCAAAAAAATATGTAAAAATGCAATTAAATCAAAAATTACTCTTTTCTTTGATGCTAATGTGTGTTATAACTATTGTAGCATATTATATTAAAAATATATATTTATGTGTAATAGTAGCTGTAATTATAACTATTTATGCTATTTATATAAACAAAAACAATGCAAAATTTATTATTAATTTAGTAAAAAACAAATTAGGTGGAAACTTTGTCCACAAACAATAAGGAGAACAATTTTGAAATACGATTATTTAGTAGTTGGTTCAGGTCTGTTTGGTTCTGTATTTGCGCATGAAGCAACTAAAAAAGGTAAAAAATGTTTAGTAATAGATAAACGTTCACATGTTGGCGGAAATATTTATACTGAAAATATTGATGGAATAAATGTACATAAGTATGGTGCTCATATTTTTCATACAAGCAACAAAGATATATGGGATTATATTTGCCAATTTGCTGAATTTAACAGATATACAAATTCACCTGTTGCTAAATATAAAAATGAATTATACAATTTACCATTTAATATGAATACTTTTAATAAATTGTGGGGAGTAACAACACCAGCAGAAGCACAAGCTAAAATAGAAGAAGAAAAAAGTAAATTTGGTGTCGAAAAACCTAAGAATTTAGAAGAGCAAGCAATCAACTTAGTTGGAAAAACTATATATGAAAAGCTTGTAAAAGGATATACTGAAAAACAATGGGGCAAAAAAGCAACAGAATTACCAACATTTATTATAAACAGATTACCAGTACGATTAACCTATGATAATAATTATTTTAATGATAGATATCAAGGGATACCAATAAAAGGTTATACTCCTATAATAGAAAAAATGCTAGAAGGTGTTGAAACAAGACTTAATTATGATTTTTTTGAACATAAAGAAGAATTGGAAAACATTGCAGAAAAAATAGTTTTTACTGGTCCAATAGATAAATATTATAATTATCAATTTGGAGAACTAGAATATAGAAGTCTAAGATTCGAAACAGAGGAATTAGATTTAGAAAATTATCAAGGAAATGCGGTTGTTAATTATACAGAGTACGAAATACCATATACAAGAATAATAGAACATAAACATTTTGAATATGGTTCAAGTTTGGGAAGATTGGCAAGAGGAAAAACTAAACAAAAAACAATAATAACAAAAGAATATCCAGACACTTGGACTAGGGAAAAAGAACCATACTATACAATTAATAATGAAAAAACAGCAGCATTATATAGAAAGTACAAAAATTTGTCTGCACAAAATCCGAATATAATATTTGGAGGAAGATTAGGACAATACAAATATTTTGATATGGACAAGGTAATTGTTGAAGCATTAGCTTGTGTGAATAAAGAATTAGAAAACACTTAAAATTACTTTATAAATATTATAAAGTAATTTTTTATTATGTAGGAAGTTCGACAGAACTTTTCGAAATAACAAGGTTAAGTTACATATATTTGTGCGATTGAAAAGCAATCTGTACATGTTGCGAAGCAACTTTTCTTATTGTGAACACGGTTCTCGGGTACCCACCTACAATCTTTGATTGTGATGGTAGGTGAGGTTATTATTATAGAAAAAATGGAAATAATAAGATTAGATTTTAATAATTTTATAAGGAGAATGATATGGAAATTTTAGATAAATTTTTACAATATATTTCAATTCCGACAAATTCAAATTCTAACACAAAAACAACTCCAAGTACAAATTCTCAATGGGAGTTAGCTAAAATATTAGTACAAGATCTTAAAGAGTTAGACATGGATGAAGTTTATTTAGATGAGGAACATTGCTATGTTTATGCTTGCTTAAAAGGAATAGAGGAAGTACCTAAAATTGGTTTTATATCACACATGGATACTTCTGAGGCTGTGACCGACAAGAATATGAGTCCTCAAATTATAGAAAACTATGATGGAACAAATGTAAAACTTAATGATAATGAAGTTTTAGATGTTAATATTTATCCAGATTTAAAAAATCATATTGGAAAAACTTTAATTACAACAGATGGAAATACTTTACTTGGTGCAGATGACAAAGCTGGTATTGTAGAAATAATGACGATGTTAAACTTTATTAAAGATAATAATATTAAACATGGTGATATTTATATTGCTTTTACTCCTGATGAAGAAATAGGGGAAGGAACTAAGCATTTTGACTTTTCTAAATTTAAAGCTGATTTTGCTTATACAGTGGATGGCTCTAATTTAGGTGAAATTTCATATGAGAATTTTAATGCAGCTACAATAAAAATTGAAATAACAGGTATTTCAGCTCATTTGGGTACAGCAAAAGATGTTATGGTAAATTCACAATTGATAGCAAATGAAATTATAAATTTAATTCCTAAGGAATATCCAGAAAACACAGGAGATTATGAAGGATATTATCATTTAGATAGTTTTGTGGGAGGAATTACTAATACTAAATTACAGTTTTTAATTAGAGATTTTGAAAAAGAAAATTTTGAAAAGAGAAAACAAAAGTTTTATGAAATTGTAAATATGTTAAACAATAAATATAATAATTGTATAACAATCAAAATTTCAGATACCTATTATAATATGAAAGAAGTTATCGACAAACATATGCACATTGTAGAAACAGCTAAACAAGCTATGCAAATACTTAATGTAGAACCTTTTATTTGTAATATTAGAGGTGGGACAGATGGAGCAGAATTGTCTTTAAAAGGATTACCTTGTCCAAATTTAGGTACTGGTGGACATAATTATCATGGAATTTATGAATATATATGTTTGGAAGATATGGTAAAAACTTCTGAAATATTAGTAGAAATTGTAAAATTATATTCTAATAAAATGTAATTGTAGATAGTTGAAATATTGCATATATTATGAATGTATGATAAAATTTTAAAAAATATCTTAATAAGAGGAAAAATTTGTGCTAGAATTAGAAGAAAATAAAAGATTTTTAAATAATTTAAAAAGTAAATTAGAAAATATCAATGAATCTATGAAAATAAACTTGATTAAAGAACAACTAGAAGAATTGAAAAAACAAAGTATACAAGAAAATTTTTGGCAAGATACAGAAAATTCTAGTAAAGTTTATTCAAAAATAAAAAGCTTGGAAAAGAAAATTGTTTCTTATGATAACCTAGAAAAAGAACTGACTAATTTATTAGAAATGAATGAACTTTTAGAAATAGAATTTGAATATGAGCTTTTAAATGAGCTTTTAAAGAGTTCAAAATCTTTAAGCAACAAATTAGACGACCTTGAAATACAAACTCTTTTTTCGGGCAAATATGATGCAAATAATGCTATAATAACTTTACACCCAGGTGCTGGTGGAACAGAATCGCAAGATTGGGCAGAAATGTTATATAGAATGTATGGAAAATGGGCATCATCAAATGGATTTACTTTAAAAGAACTAGATTATTTAGATGGAGAAGAGGCTGGAATAAAAAGTGTTACAGCTTTAATTTCTGGTGAGAATGCCTATGGATTTTTAAAAGGCGAAATGGGAGTTCATAGATTAGTTAGAATTTCACCTTTTGATAGTGGAGGAAGGAGACATACTTCTTTTGCTTCTGTTGAAGTTTTACCAGAAATTACAGATGATGTTGAAATTGATATTAATCCCGATGATTTAAGAATTGATACTTATAGAGCTTCTGGAGCTGGTGGGCAACATATAAATAAAACAGATTCCGCAGTTCGTATAACACATATTCCTACAAATACTGTTGTTGCTTGTCAATCAGAGCGTTCACAAACCATGAATAAAGAAACAGCAATGAGAATGCTTAAATCAAAATTATTAGATTTGAAAGAAAGAGAAAATAAAGAAAAAATTTCAGAACTAAAAGGAGAACAAAAAGATATTGCTTGGGGAAGCCAAATCCGTTCTTATGTATTTTGTCCATATACTATGGTCAAAGATCATAGAACAAATTATGAAGTTCGGAAATGTGCAAGCTGTAATGGATGGAGAGTTAAACCCATTTATGCAAGAATATTTAAAGATGCTTATAAAAAATTAAAATTATACAAAGAATTGACTATGTTGTCGAAATTTGATACAATTAAGTTATATTACAAATGGAGGTAAATATTATGCGTTGGGTAAAATGTAAATGGTGTAAATACAATGAAAATGGAGATTGTAGAAATCCAAAAAGTGATAATTACAAACGTGATGTAAGAGATGTTCCACACGAAGGTTGCGAAGAAGGCGTTGACTAAAAAACAAAATTGTAATTATAAATATCGCATTAATTTTTATAGTTAATGCGATATTTTTTGATATATTGAATATATTTAAAATGGATTGCAAAATTAAATATAATATGATACTATAATCACATATTGTATTTTGAAAAATATAATATATTAAACAGTTTATTATGTAACTTTTAGACTTAGAAGTTACTGTTATTTCATTATAAAGAGGTACAACTTATGGGATTAATTGTACAAAAATTTGGAGGAAGTTCTGTCGCAACTACAGAAAAATTAAAATTAGTTGCAGAGCACATTAAAAAAGAATTAGATTTAAACAATCAAGTAGTAGTTGTTGTATCAGCACAAGGCAAAACAACAGATAAACTTATTGCAGAAGAAAAAGAAATTACCAAAAATGCCTCGCCAAGGGAACATGATGTTTTAGTTTCTACCGGAGAACAAATTACAACTGCGAAACTAAGCATGATTTTACATGAAAAAGGAATTAAGGCTGTTTCATTAACTGGTTGGCAAATACCAATCATTACAAATTCAAATTATTCAAATAGCAGAATTAGATATATTCATAATGAAACTATTAGAGAATATTTAAAAGCTGGTAATGTTGTTGTCGTTGCTGGATTTCAGGGAATAGATGAAAGTGGAAATATAACTACTTTTGGAAGAGGTGGTTCAGATACCACAGCAGTAGCTTTATCTGCAAGTTTATCAGCAGATAGATGCGATATATATACAGATGTTGATGGTGTATTTTCAGCAGATCCAAGAATTGTTGAAAATACAAGGAAAATGAATACGGTTTCTTACGACGAAATGCTTGAACTTTCAAGCATGGGTGCGAAAGTCCTTCATAACAGATGTGTTGAAATAGGAAAGAAATATGATGTTCCTATATATGTAAAATCAACTTTTGAAAAAAACAATATTGGAACTTTGATAACTGACGAAAAGAATTTAGAAGATTTAGTTATAAATGGTGTAACAAAAGATGACTATATTTCAAGAATTACTATAATAGGCTTAGAAAACAAAGTAGGAAAAACATATTCGCTTTTTAAATTATTGGCTAAATACTCAATAAATGTTGACGTAATTGTACAATCTTTTGGAGAACATATAACCAAAGATATTGCTTTTACTGTAAAAATGAATGACCTAAATAAAACGTTACAAATTTTAGAAGAAAATAAAGAGGAATTAAATATAAAAGAAATCTTACATTGCGAGAATTTAAGTAAAGTTTCTATTGTAGGTGTTGGAATAGCAAATAAACCCGGGGTTGCATCAGATATGTTTGAAGCTTTATATAAGAACAATATAAATATGCATATGATTTCAACTTCTGAAATTAAAATTTCTGTTTTGGTTGACAGTAGCGAAGCAGATTTAGCAGTTAAAGCAATTCATGAACAATTTTTTAAATAATAAATATTCTAGAAACTCTATTAAAAAATAGAGTTTCTTTTTTGTGTAATAATATAAATTTTTTTGAATATAATTTATTAAAAACTTGAAAGGAGAGAAATATGGAAGATAAAAAGATAATTAATCCTATTCAAAATTTATTATTAGAAAGTAGGGAAAAATTAACAGTTAGTGGTGTGTCAGATGTTTTAAGTTTTGATGATCAAATTGTAATCATTGAAACTGACTTAGGGCTTCTTACAATTAAGGGAGAAAATTTAAAAATTAATAAACTTAATATCGATACATCAGATTTTATTTTGAATGGCAAAATCAATAGTTTAAGCTATTCCGAAGGTGGATTTGAAGGAAATAAAGGTACTAATATTTTAGGAAAAATTTTTAAGTAAGGAATAAGAGAATGCAAGTTTTAAATCAAGGACAAGAATTTTTATGTTTTTTTGTAGTAGGTGTTATAATTTGTTTTATATTTGATTTATTTAGAAGTAGTAGATATGTTTTTAAAACAACAGATTTAATAACACATATTGAAGATATATTATTTTTATTGATAAGTGCTACTATTATTATTGCTAGTATTTTATTTATTTCAAGTGGAATATTAAGATTTTATATCATTTTAGCAATATCTATGGGAATTCTTACATATTCTTTGACAATAAGTAAACTTTGTGTTATAATTTTTAGTAGTATTTTTAAGGCAATTAAATTTGTAGTAAATATAATTTTGGAGAGACACTTATGAAAAAATTTTTTAAATCTAAAATTTATAAAGTATTATTTGTTGCATTAATAGTTTATGCTTTTTATATTTTCTATAATCAACAAATAAAATTAAATAACTATGATAATGAAAAACAATACTATAATGATCAAATAGCAGACTTAAATGCTCAAAAAGAAGAACTTATAGTAGAAAAAGAAAATGTTAATTCATCAGAATATATTGAAGATATTGCCAGAGAAAAATTAGATATGTATTTACCTAACGAAAAGGTATTTGTAGACATGAATAAATAAAAAATTCTTTAAAATTAAAACAAGTTTCTTTTGCTTGTTTTCAGTTTTATTTCTTTTATAATCCCCGGAAAATATAATTTAATATAAAAAATATAAGGAGGTAACTTATGGATTTAGTTGGCCGTTCTATGGTTGAACTACGAGAAATTGCAGAAGAGTTAGGCATAAAAAATGTTGCAAAGCTTAGAAAGAATGAACTTTTAGATGCTTTATTAGAATATGAAAAAGAGCATAAGGAAGAAGAAAAAACAGAACGAAAAGAAAAATTTGAATTGAATTCAGAATCAGATGAATTTGTTGAGGGAATACTTGAATTATTACCAGATGGATATGGATTTTTAAGAGGAAATAATTATTTATCTACTCCTAAGGATGTATATGTTTCACCAATTCAAATTAGAAGATTTAAGTTAGATACAGGCGATAGAATCAAAGGTATTAAAAGACAAGCTAAGGAAGGTGAAAGATTTCCAGCATTAATTTTTGTTGGAGAGGTTAACGGAGAATCTCCTGACAAAGCAATGAAAAGAAAAAGATTTGATGATTTGATTCCTATATATCCACAAGAAAGATTAAAACTGGAAGCATCTTCAACTGATTATACAATGAGAATAATGGATTTGATGTCTCCAATTGGCAAAGGTCAAAGAGGTATGATAGTTGCTCCACCAAAAGCTGGTAAAACAACTATTTTAAAGAAAATAGCAAACAGCATTTCTACTAATAATCCAGAAGTTGAATTAATAGTTTTATTAATTGACGAAAGACCAGAAGAAGTTACTGATATGAAACGTTCTGTACATGGAGAAGTTATATATTCAACTTTTGATGAACAACCAGAACATCATGTTAAAGTAGCCGAAATGGTAGTTGAAAGAGCAAAACGACTTACAGAACAAGGAAAAGATGTTGTTATTTTATTAGATAGTATTACAAGACTCGCAAGAGCATACAATTTAGTTGTTCCTTCATCTGGAAAAACTTTATCAGGTGGTTTTGATCCAAGTGCTCTTTATAAACCAAAAAGATTTTTTGGAGCAGCTAGAAATACGGAGGATGCTGGAAGTTTAACAATTTTAGCATCTGCATTAGTTGAAACAGGAAGTAGAATGGATGAAGTAATTTTTGAAGAATTCAAAGGTACAGGAAATATGGAAGTTTGCTTAGATAGAAGTCTATCAGAAAAAAGAATTTTTCCAGCTATTGATATAAATAAATCTGGAACAAGAAGAGATGATTTATTATTATCAGAAAAAGAATTAGAAACTGTAAATTCAATTAGAAAAGCTTTAAGCTCATTAACAACAGCAGATATTACAGAAAAAATTCTATCAAAAATGTTGAAAACTAAGACAAATAGCGAATTTATAGAAACTTTTTCAAAAACTTTAAATTAAATTTTATCTAATAACAGCTGAGAAATAAATCTCAGCTGATATTTCAATGTTAGGAGAGAAAAATGGAAAATAAAAGAGTATTCCAGTATGATTTCATGAGAGTTATATTTATGTTAATGGTATTAGAAGTGCATGTATTAGCTAATACTAGACAATTTATACAGGAATATAATACAACCTGGTATCTTTTTTATATACTATCAGATTTATTTTTAATTGGAAATCCGTTATTCTTTATGCTAAGTGGTAAATTCAATTTGGATAAAAATTTTTCTGAACCAGAAGATTATAAAAAATTTTATAAAAAAAGAGCTATTTCGATATTAATACCTTTTGTTATTATTGGTAGTTTAATTTATGTAATAAAGAATTTCTATAATTTAAGTTTTATTGACTATATAACGAAGATGTTAAATGGGCAAGTGGATGGAACATATTGGTTCGTATATTCGTTAATTGGTATTTTAATTTTTTCTCCGTTTTTTTCAAAGATGTTTAAAAATATGTCTAGTTTCGAAAAGAAGTTATTTTTAGGAATTGACTTTGCAATAAATGCAATTATTGTAATTTTTGCAACTTTTGAATTACCATTAGCTTTAAAATTTCAAACAGTGGCTTTTGCATTTTGGCATTTATATTATTTTTCAGGATATCTAATAGAGGATATTTTTAAAACAAAAAAATCTAGAAATATAGTAATTATCTTAGGAATATTATCGTTTGTAGTACAATTAATTATTAGAAGATTTGTAAATTATCACTATGTTTTAACAGATCCAAGTCCATTATTAACATTAGAAGCTTTTGCGTTATATTTTATATTATTAGATAAAATAAAGATAGGTTCAGAAAAACTTCAAAAAGTTATTTCATATTTAGCACAATACAGTTTTATTTTCTATTTACTACATATGATAGTAGTAAGAAATGTATGTACATTATTTGAGTTAAATATTAGTTCAACACATAATGCAATATATGCAATAGCAATATTTATTTTAAGTTTTATAATTACATTAGCAATTTCTATTATAATGCAAAAGATAATAATAAAACCAATTCAAAAATTTTTTGAAAAAACAAAATCAGAAGCGAGATAGGAGAGAGAAGAGCTAATTTTTCAAAATATGAAATTTGTATATAATTTTATAAAAATAAAATATTAAGATTTAAAATATAAATTAAAAATATAAATTAAAAATTAAGAAATGATATAAAATGTTTCTTAATTTTTTTATTTTAGAAAGTTAAAAAGATATTAAACAATATAATACAATACAAGGCTTGACAAAGCATGGCAATATGATATAAAAGATAGGTAGTATATCATGATGAAGTGTAATACAACATTGCGCAAAATCAAAGTTTTGTGCAAATAGGAATAGGACTTATATACAAAACAGCCATAAACCTCTACTTCTTTAAAATTAAGGCTTACAGCTGTTTCATATATCTATTATATTCAATTATTCTTTATTATCTTATTATATTTTATATTCTTTATATTATTCTATATATACTTACTGTATCAATATTCTTATGACCTTTTAAAATCAATTTCTAGCTACTTTTATAATTTATCCTTATAACTTGTTTGGTAAATATTTTTATAGTCTATAATTTCAAATTTATATCTTATAATTTTTCCAAAATTGCTAAAACGCTTGAAACTCTTAAATCGCCTATATTTTTAGGCAACAAACTATATGGCTAATTTTTAAAAACGCCTTAAAATCGATTTTCGTGCGTCGTTATTTTGGCAGTTTTCGGGCGTTTTTTTTATATCATAAATTTACTGTATAGATCATAAATTTTTATATCAAAATTACTAAAATTAGTAATGCTCCAGGATGAGTTAATATTTGAGACAACAAGTTATATTACTAAAATATAAAAACAGCTTAAAATCGATTTTGAAACTTTGAAAATTTTAAGTATTTAGCTAAAGATTAGTAATTACAATAATTATATAAATTCAGGTTCAGTAAGTTATAAATTAATCAAAAGCTAATTATTAAAATCATTTATAATGGCAATTTATATTTTAAACAGTTAATTTTACATATTAACTTTAAAAATCTCTTAAAATTGATTTTCATTATAATGAAATTATAATTTATTAAAAATATCATAACAAATATTTAGAAATTTGCTAATATACAAATGTTCGGTTTATGAATTTAAAAACCGAACATTTGTAAAACTAAAATTTTGAATTTATAATTTATAACTTTAAATTATTTTTTTATTTTAATTATATTATTTTTGTAATTTTCATTTTAAAATTTCTTAAAAAATTTTTTAAATAAAATTTTAAATTGCTTAAATATTTTTATTTTATAATTATATTCTAAAAATTCTACCTTCTTCCCCCACTCCGAATGTTTTTATGGAAATTATAAATTTCCCAATGGATTACTTTCCACTGCATTTCTGATTTGCTCATTATCTACATGAGTATAAATTTCTGTTGTTGATAGACTTTCATGACCTAAAAGTTCTTGTAATGCTCTTATATCAACATTTCCATACTTATACATTAACGTTGCTGCTGTATGTCTTAATTTATGAACAGAATACCTATTAGATTTTTCAATTCCAGTAAGCCTAAGCTCTTCTTTTACTACATATTGTACTGTTCTTCTACTTATACGATTTTTTCGTTCACTTAAAAATAAAGCATCGCAATTATTTATTTTAGGTCTAATTTCTAAATAATCATTTATAGCTTTTATACAGGATTTATTTAGATAAATTGTTCGTTCTTTATTTCCTTTTCCAATTATATTAACCTTATTGTTTTCAAAATCTATGTCACTTATATCAATGTTTACTAATTCTGCTAATCTCATTCCACAATTTAAAAAAAGCATAATAATAGCATAATTTCTTTTAGTATTATTGTGATTTCCGTGACCAGCAGGATTTTCAAAAATAGAAGTAGTTTTTAATAGAGCTTTACTTTCTTCTAAAGTCAAATATCTAGGTAATCGCTTTCCTTGTTTAGGAGCTTCTAAATTTCTTGCTGGATTTTCTGTAATACTTTTATCTATATCACATATATATTTAAAAAACTCTCTTATACTAGCAACTTTTCTTGATAATGTTGCAGGTTTACTTGAATAAAATTTTTTCATATATGCTAAAAATGAATGAATATCCTGTAATTTTATTCTTTCTAAAATATCTATACCAAAGTCATTTATTTTTATAGCAGTTTTTATGTCTAATTCATCTGTAATATCTGTTAAGTTGAATTTGAATTTTATATATTTAAAAAAATGTGCTAGATCATAATTATATTCTTTGATTGTACCTTTGGATCTATTTAAAACGATTAAATTATAATCTAAAAAATCATTTAGAAATTGGGGATTTTGCTCTGAATTTATCATATTTATATAACCTCTTTCTTGTATATTTATCCTACGTTTATATTGTTTTTTTCTGGAATAATATTGAATATATTATCATCTTTTAGAACCTTTTTGCCTAAGCTTGATAAGTCGTTTTCAGCATTATTACTCTTTCCGTTTACTTGTTCTGCTTGAGTTGCTAATATTTGTTCATAAGTAAATTTAAGCATAGCAATTTTTTCCTGTCGTTCATCATTTGTTGCATCAGAGCTATTTAACATATATTCTAAATTATAAGAATACAATTCTATTGCTCTAAGAATTAAATCAACCTGTCCATTTAATAATCTTAATTCAACAGGGTTGATATTATTAACATCAAATGCGTCTTTATTTATACTTTCCATAATATTCACCTAATTTATGCAGCAAATGCAATTGCATCTTTCATCATAAAATGAGCTAAAGGATGGTTTTGCATAGCTTTCATTATTTTTTCATTGTGTAAATGCGTATATATTTCAGTGGTATCAATTTCAACATGTCCTAGTATTTCTTTAATGATTTTTATATCAACACCTGTTTTATATAGTAAAGTTGCACAAGTATGTCTAAGAGTATGTGCTGAATACTGATTGCTATCTATTCCAACTAGTTCATAAGCCTTCTTTATTAATCTTCGTATGGTTTTTACATCCATTTTAGACTTTTTCTGACTCAGAAATAATATATATTTATCTTTTTTTGATTTTGCTTCAATATTCTTCCTAATTTCTAAATATTTTAATAAAGCTTCTTTAGTTGAAGGGTTTAAATATGCTACACGTTCTTTATCACCTTTTCCAACAATAATAAATTTATCATTGTTTAAGTCTATATCTGTAATTTTCAAATTTGCTACTTCAGAAATTCTTAATCCACAATTTAAGAAAATACGCAGTATAGCATTATCTCGTATATTATGTATTTCATCACTATCTGAATATACTTCTACTAACTTTTCTGATTCTTTTAATGACAAATAGTTAGGTAATTTAATATCAAATTTTTTTTCTCTCTGAATCTTTTTTAGAGGTTCCTTAAATATGTTGTGTTTAATTCTATATAGATAATCAAAAAAAGTACGTAAATGCTCAATTTTTACCGTCCTTGAATTTTGTTTATAATGATTTTCTGCTAAAAAATATATAAAACTATATATATCACTATTTTTTAATGTTCTAATATCATTAAGTGATATATTCTTAATATTGGTATATTTGCTGTCAAATTTGTATATATTTATAAATTCTAAAAATTGTCTAATTGTTACTAGTAAATTTGTAATATAAACTTCTGAATAGCTTTTTATAGCATTTAAGTAATCAGATAGTTCTAATATAAATTGTGGATATTTTTCAATTTCCATTTTTTAACGCCTCCATTTTCTTTATAATACTTGATATAGTGTGATTTTCCATTATTTCTTTCATTTTTTTATCAGATATATGAGTGTATAGTCCTGTTGTAGCAAGACTAGCATGACCGAGTATATTTTTTATTATAATAATATCTATATCTGCTTCTTCATACATTAGAGTGGCACTACTATGTCGTAATGTGTGTGTATGATAGCCTTTTTTCTTTTCATTAAATAAAAGTAATAATTCTTCATCAATTATCTGTTGTACAGTTCTTCTTGACATTCTTTTATTTCTTCCACTTATAAATAGTGCATTATAATCAAGGTTTGTTTTAGGAAGATTTGGTCTAATATATAGGTATTCTTTTAATGCTTCAAAAGTAGCTTTATTAAGATATAAAATTCGTTCTTTATTGCCTTTACCTTTTACTTTTATGGTCATATCATCTAATTTAACGTCTACTAAATTTATTTGTACTAATTCGTTTAATCTTATACTGCAATTTAAAAACAAACATGTAATTGCATAATTTCTTATTTTGAATTTTTTATCGGTATTTATTGTTTTGGATAATAATTTCTTACTTTCTTCTAAGTTTAAATATTTTGGACACCTTTCTTCTACTTTAGCTGATACAATTTTTTGAACAGGATTAATAGAGATGTGGTTATTATCAAAAAGATATTTATAAAATTTTCTGATAGATGTTAGTTTTCTATTTCTTGTTTTTGCTTCATTTTTTAATGTACAAGATAAAAAAGAAATATAATTTGATATTGCTGTTGATGTTACTCTTCTTAAATCTTCAATTTTAACATTATATATTTTAATATCCCTAAATTCTTTTTCTTCAATTGCTTCAATTAACTCTTTGTTGTCCATAATTTTTACATATCTGAAGAAAGTTCTTAGATCTAAATATGTTTCATTTACAGTCGATTCTGGTTTGCCAATAATAAAACGATTATATTTTAAATAGTTGTTTAGAAATTCAGGATTATATCTCTGATATTCTAAAAATGATTTCATGATATTTCTCCTTTAGATTTATTACAACTAAATTCTAACAATTTCTTATTAAGCAGACAAAACTACAAATTTCTAAGATAACTTGGAATTTGTAGTTTTGCTTTTAAAGTTTTTATTTATTAAAATTTAATTAAGTACTATTAAATCTTTTGTTTCTTTAAATATCATACTTTCTTTTGGAAATTTATCTATTATTAACTTTGTTTTATAAATTATGTCTTCATCTGTAAAATTTTTATTTTGATAATTTAGTAAGTCTGAAAAAATTTTAGCTGCATAATTTACAATAAAGTCTGATTGTATTTTTCTATATTTTTCTTCAGGTAGTTTAAAGTATTTATTAATCAATAGTATATTAACTCTATTACAAATTATATTTTGTGGTACAGTATTTAATAATTTTATTACCATTACAATATAATTAGTAAGTGTTTTATCATTAAATTCAGTAATATTTCTATTAGCTTCTATAAAATAGCCTATCATTTTTTCAATAGAACATTTTTCTTCATTCATATTGGTTTCCTCCCTATTTGCTGTGTTTCCCTTTATTCTTTTTACAATGTTTCCTTATGTATTCCATTTGTTCTAAATCTTCATTATATCTATCTTCATCTGTTTTACAGTCATCACCATACCATAATATCACTAGCATAAGTAATAGCCCTATTCCTACAATAATCATAATTATAAGCATAGTTATCATTGCAATTAAATCTAAATTCATTTTTGCCTCCAAGTTTTAATTTCTTTTCTTAATTCATTAAATTATGATTTGCTAAATCATCACAGGTTATATATTCAAATATACCCTATCTGGTACTCCAGACTTGTTCTCATTGCATGGGACGGTTTTTTCTCGCTCACTCTATGACTAAACAAGAGTATCATTATATCTATTATTGTTATCGCCTTGTAAGTAGCTATCTTACATTTAAGTTTGAGGTTCTGATTCCACAATTAACTAGCTCTAATAATAGGATTGTATTTAATGAATGTTATTAACTTTTCAATGTTCTTATATAGTATTTTTTAATTACACTATAAACAACGATTGAAAAGTAAAAAAGGTTATGGGTAAATTAAAAAATTTTAATATAATAATTTATCAGCAAAATTTTTATCTTTTATTATTTTTATAGAATGTTCTATTAAAATGCTTCTAATATCATCATCAATTTCATGTTTTTCATTAAGTGAATTTTTTTCTATAAGTGGCATAATTTTATTAATTACAAGAACTAATGAAGCTTCATCTTCTCTTGCTTTTACTAACAATTTATAAAATTTTGTTTTATTCATTTGACAATTCCTCCATATATTTCTTTAAATTTAAAATAGCTCTTAATTTTAATTGTTTTACTGCATTAACACTTAAATTTAAGTCATTTCCAATTTGAATTAAAGTTTCTTCTTGATAATAATATTTTTTTATTACCAGTTGTTGTTTTTCAGTTAAATTATTTAATGCACCTTCTAATTTGTCATATTCTCTAAAAACACAAAAGGAACAGACTAGACTATCTTTGTTGGATAGTACAGCCCATTCCTCTTGTGATAATTCTTTTTCTTTGAGTGCGAGATATTTTTGATGTTTATCATAATCAATTCTTTTGTTTCTTAATGTAATTTTCATATAATTTATGAAACTTGCAAAAACAATATCATCTTCATATTCATTTGTGTATAATTCTTTCCCTCCATATTTACTCATATTTATTTCTCCAATCTTTTTAAAATTGGCTCAATAATCCTAAAAATTAGGGAAAGTTATTAATTTATAAAATTATATCTGGTTTATTATTTTTTATCTTTTCATATTTTAAATACCTCCTACATAAAAGTTCATAAAATTAGTAATAGATTATATTTACAAATTCATTAGTTAATTCAAAAATTTCTCTATTGTGTTTAATACACTTTCTCTAATTTTATGAACTATTGTCCAAAAAAATAATATATTATTTTTTTGGAGTTGTCATAAAATCGGAAAAATACGGTATAAATTAGTAAAAATACACTTAATTTCTGTC
>ERZ777011.1100-NODE-1100-length-32633-cov-3.918473_pt1 | contig 32633 bp, 27 predicted proteins | sample MGYA00374964_ERZ777011 | MGnify/ENA primary metagenome ERZ777011 (study PRJEB29310, sample SAMD00008975) | mouse gut metagenome | study: EMG produced TPA metagenomics assembly of the Metagenome analysis of fecal microbiota from mouse which was promoted...
ATGAAAAGGCAGTGGCGCTGTTTCTGGAGAGAAAGATAGAATATCTGCAGATCCCGGAGCTGATCGGGGAGGCCATGGAGTCCCACAGGCCGATTCCGGATCCGGGGGTGGAGGCTGTTCTGGAGGCGGAAGCGGAGACGTATGAATTTATTGCAGGAAGGATGAAGCGGTAAATGGTAACATTGATTTTATTTATTGTCATTTTCAGTGTGGTAGTCATAGCCCATGAATTCGGACATTTCCTGATTGCCAAGGCCAATGGCATACATGTGGTGGAATTTTCGGTGGGCATGGGGCCCAACATCATCTCCCGTAAAAAAGGAAATACCAAATATTCCCTGAAACTGTTTCCCATCGGCGGTGCCTGTATGTTTGAAGGCGAGGACGGCGTGGCGGATAAAGATGACGAAGGCGGGGACATGAGAGAGCCGGGGCCCGGTTCCTTCCTGAAGGCAGGTGTATGGGCCCGGATTGCTACGGTGGCGGCAGGTCCTCTGTTCAATATGATTCTGGCCTTTATCATTGCCCTGATTATGTCGAACATGAGCGTAATCCAGGAACCGGTAGCCGCCGAGGTAACGGCAGGAAGCGGCGCCTGGGAAGCTGGGCTGCAGGACGGGGACAGAATCATCTCCCTGAACGGGGAGAAGGTCAAGCTTTTCAGGGAAATTTCCCTGTATATGCAGCTGGCTTACCAGGGAGGGGACATAGAGGTGGTGTATGAGCGGGACGGAGAACGGCATACCGCGTTGCTGACACCTCAATATGACGAGGAATACGGCTATTATCTTCTGGGCATCAGGAATCCTGACCTCATACAGCCCAAGGGGCTGCAATGTCTGAAATATGCCTGGTATGAGATGCGTTACACGGTGAAGATGACCTATATGAGTCTGGGAATGCTGCTTCGGGGCCAGGTGTCCAGAAAGGATGTGGCAGGCCCGGTGGGGATTGCGGTGAACGTGGTGGGAGCTACCTATGAAGCATCCAAGGAGTACGGATGGCAAAGCGTGCTCCTGAATATGCTGAACATTACCCTGATGCTTTCGGTAAATCTGGGAATTCTGAATCTGCTGCCGATTCCGGCACTGGACGGCGGAAGGCTTGTATTTCTGCTGATTGAGGTGATCCGGGGAAAGCCGGTGTCTCCGGAGAAGGAAGGTATTGTTCATTTTATTGGTCTTGTATTCTTTATGGTTCTGATGGTATTTATTTTCTTTAACGATCTGGTGAACATCTTTGTAAAGTGATAATGGTCGAGGACATTTTTCATGGAATATCTGACAACTTATTACAGACGGCAGGGGGAGGGCAGCGGATGCTCTCTCCTGCTGCAGCATTATTTATGCGGACAGACACCGGTCTGCCTGGCATGTCTTTGTACTGAGGAGGGAGAGGGGGACGGAGGGATGCGCCCTGCCGTGACGGGACGTCTTCTGGACTGGTGCCGGACGGTCTGCTGGCACAAGGCGGCAAGAAGGCCGGTTCCGTGGATGGGCCGGCTGGAAGCGGAGCTGCCTCCCCTGCTGGCGGAAATCGGGGCAGACCGTGAGGGCTGCAGGCTGTCACTGCTCCTGGGCATCGGCGGAGAAATCCTGGCCCTGGGAGGCGGGCACAATCTATATCTTCTCAGCACCCTTTGGGGAAGGGGGAAGGCCGTCCGGCTGCCGGGGGAGTTTCGCGGCTGCCTGGAGCCGGGAGCCGGCCTGCTTCTGGCAGAGGATTCCTTTTTGGGGGATTTGGAAGAAAAGCGCCTGGGAGAAGCACTGTGCCTGCAGGAGATCAGGACGGCAGACCAGGCGGAGCGGCGTCTGAAGGAGCTTGCTGCAGGCGGCGGCAGGGCAGGCGGCGGCAGGGCAGGCGGCGGCAAGGCAGACGACAGCAGGGCAGACAGCAGCAGGGCAGGCAGCAGCAGGGCAGGCAGCGGCAAGGCAGACAGCGGCAGGGCAGGCAGCGGCAGGACAAGCGGCAGGCCCGGCGGGGGAACAGCCGGAGCCATTCTGGTGATTGGAAGGGAGGAGAGCAGCAGGTGACATGGAATCCGGGAAAAGAATATCGGTTTGTAAGGCTTCTGGGAAACGGGGCCTTTGCCCGGGTGTATCTGGCGGAGGACCGGGCCGGGAGGAAATATGCCTGCAAGGTGAGTGGGCGGGGGGAGCTGCTGGAGCGGGAGGCGGCTTATCAGAGACAGGCAGGGCATCCGCTGTTCCCGGCCTTCTGCGCCTTCTGGCAGGAAAACGGCAGAGGAGCCCTTCTGATGGAATATGTGCCGGGAGAGAGCCTGGACGCGGCCCTGCGCCGGGAAGGGGCATTTTCCGACAGGAAGGCGGCGGGGATCGGCTGCCTGTTGGCGGAAGGGCTCTCGCATCTGCATGAGAGGAGGCTGCCGCTGGTGTTCCGGGACGTAAAGCCCTCAAATGTGATGCTGACGCCGGAAGGCGGGGTGAGGCTTTTGGATTTCGGCTGTGTCTGCCCTGCGGGGAGGAATGTTGACAGGGCGGGGACACCGGAGTTTGGCGCACCGGAGCAGTTTGCCCGGGATGGCCTGCAGACCGCCGCGGCCGATATATACGGCCTGGGGAGGACGCTGCAGGAGCTGACGGGGGGAAGGCCGGGAGGCCTGCTGAAGCGGATTGCGGACAGGTGTACCAGACAGGATCCCCGGGAGCGTTTTTCAAATATGCGGGAGCTGGCGGAGATGCTGAAGCTGTGCGCAGAAGGCGGCACGGGGAGGATGAGCGGCAGACAGAGGGCGGCGCTGAAGGGAGAAATCCGGGTGCTGCAGGATGTACATGTTTGGTGAAAATTTGTGTGAAACCTCTTGAGTTTTCGGGGGCATTCTAGTATACTTTACCTTAAGGATGTCCGCCCGGTATTCGGGCGGCTCAGAACATGAAAAAGGAAAAGGAGATATGAAGTATGCGTTTTTTCATTGATACCGCAAAGGTTGAGGACATTAAGAAAGCAAATGACATGGGTGTGATCTGCGGCGTGACCACCAACCCTTCCCTGATTGCCAAGGAAGGCAGAGTATTTGAAGAGGTGATCGCGGAGATTGCTTCCATCGTTGACGGGCCTATCAGCGGCGAGGTCAAGGCTACTACGGTAGACGCTGAGGGCATGATTAAAGAAGGGCGTGAGATTGCAAAGATTCATCCCAATATGGTAGTGAAGATTCCCATGACCGTGGAAGGCTTAAAGGCCTGCAAGGCTCTTACCGCAGAGGGTGTCAAGACCAATGTGACCCTGGTCTTCAGTGCCAACCAGGCTCTGCTTGCAGCACGGGCCGGCGCTACCTATGTATCTCCTTTCCTGGGACGTCTGGATGACATCAGCCAGAGGGGCGTTGACCTGATCCGGGAGATCGCGGAGATCTTTGATGTGGCGGGGATTGAGACGCAGATCATTGCAGCCAGTGTCAGGAATCCCATCCATGTGACGGACTGTGCCCTGGCAGGAGCGGACATTGCCACGGTACCCTATGGCGTGATCGAGCAGATGGTGAAGCATCCTCTGACGGATGCGGGAATTGCCAAGTTCCAGGCGGATTATAAGGCAGTGTTTGGCGAATAAGGACAGGAAGATCTGACAAAGGAACAGCCGGGGTATCAGCCCCGGCTGTTTTGCGCAGTAAAGCTTACTTCATCTGCTCTTCCTGCTTCTTAATCATACGACGAACCATCTCACCGCCGATAGAACCGGCCTCGCGGGAAGTCAGGTCTCCGTTGTAGCCTTCCTTCAGGTTCACGCCAAGCTCGGATGCAACCTCAGTCTTGAAACGATCCATTGCTGCCTTTGCTTCAGGCACCTCTACTCTATTGGTTTTGTTGCTGGACATTCTTTTTCACCTCCATATCAGTGTATTTTTTGTGTTTTCTCTATCTTCAAGATAAGTGCTGCCTGCACTTATCCTGAAGCTATTGTTCAAGGCAAGTGTCTGCCGCGACTTATCTTGATGTTAGTATGACCCTGGAAAATGAAATTATGATGGAAAATTTTGCAACATGCTGTATTTGACTTTTTGAAAGGCTGTATTATAATGTTTCCTGAAAACAGGGAAAGAATCCACAGAAAGGACAGGATAGTATGAACAGGGATTTAACAGAGGGAAAGGCGGAGCCGGTCTTATGGAAATTCTGCCTTCCGCTTTTCGGAAGCGTTATCTTTCAGCAGTTGTATAATATTGCGGATTCTCTGGTGGCGGGCAGGTTTATCGGTGAAAACGCGCTGGCTGCCGTGGGAAACAGTTATGAGGTTACGTTGATTTTTATAGCATTTTCTTTTGGCTGTAATATCGGCTGTTCCGTGGTGGTCTCCCAGTTGTTTGGGGCCAGGGACTATGGCAGGATGAAGACGGCGGTGTCCACGGCCTGCATTTTCAGTGCGGTGCTATGCGCTGTTTTAATGCTGGCGGGCATTCCGGGATGCGGCCCGCTGCTGCGGCTGATCCATACCCCGGAGGAGCTGCTGGCGGATTCCCGGCTCTATCTTGCCATTTATGTGTGGGGGCTGCCGTTTGTACTTTTTTACAATATTGCCACAGGCATCTTTTCCGCATTGGGAGACTCCAGGACACCCTTCTGCTTCCTGGCAGCCTCGTCCGTCTCGAATATTGCCGTGGACATATTGTTTGTAAAGGCTTTTCATATGGGCGTGGCAGGCGTGGCCTGGGCTACCTTTCTCTGCCAGGGAGTGAGCTGTGCACTGGCGGTGATTACCGTATGGAAGAGGCTGAAAAGGATAGAAGTGAAGGAGAAGCCTTCCCTGATGGACCTTGGCATCCTAAAAAAGATTGTGATTATAGCCGTTCCCAGCATCTTCCAGCAGAGCTTTATTTCCGTAGGAAACATTATGATCCAGAGTGTAATCAACGGCTTCGGGGCTTCCGTCATGGCCGGATATTCCGCTGCTGTTAAGCTCAATAACATGGTGATTACCTCGTTTACCACCATAGGCAACGGAATTTCAAATTATTCCGCCCAGAATCTGGGAGCCAGGAAGTATGAGCGGATCGGCCAGGGCTTTCGTGCGGGGCTGAAGATGGTATGGTGCCTGTGTCTGCCATTCTGTGTCCTTTACATATTCCTGGGCAAATACCTGCTGCTCCTGTTTCTGGAACAGGGATCGGTGGATGCGCTGCTGGCAGGCAGACAGTTTTTATGGATTTTGTCCCCTTTTTATTTTATAGTGTCGGCCAAGCTGGTGGCGGACGGCATTCTGCGGGGCACCAGTGCCATGGGGCAGTTTATGACTGCCACCTTTACAGACCTGATCCTTCGGGTGGTTCTGGCCCATGTTCTGTCAGGCTATACGGGCTCGGCACTGGGAATATGGTGTGCATGGCCTGTAGGCTGGACGGTGGCCATGGTGATTTCGGTGGTATTTTATCGCAGGAAGGTCCGGGCCCTGGGAAAACAGTAGCGGTAAAATGCTGGTAAAATAAAACATTTCATTTGTGTTCCTGTTGATTTCATGTTATAATATTAAAATGACTGCGACTGTGTCCGTATAGTGCAATGGCTAATGGGGGAGCAGATAAAATAAGGAGGAAGTGTAGTAATGAGTTTACAGGTAGAAAAATTAGAAAACAACATGGCGAAGCTGACCATAGAGGTTCCCGCCGAGGAGTTGGAGAAGGCGATTGAAAAGGCTTATCAGAAGAGCAGGAATAAAATCAGTCTCCCCGGATTCCGCAAGGGCAAAGCGCCCCGCAGGATGATCGAGCAGATGTACGGCAAAGAGGTTTTCTATGAGGATGCCGCGAATATCCTGATTCCCGACGCTTACGAGAAGGAGCTGGAGGAGTGTACGGAGGAGATCGTATCCTCACCGAAGATCGACGTGGTGCAGTTGGAGGCGGGAAAGCCTTTTATCTTTACGGCTGAGGTAGCGCTGAAGCCGGAGGTGGCCCTGGGGAAATATAAGGGGGTCAAGGTGGCAAAGGCCGATACTGCCGTTACCGAAGAAGAGGTGAATGCGGAGATCGACAGGGAGCGTGAGAAGAATTCCAGAACCGTTGAGGTGACTGACAGGGCCGTACAGAAGGGTGATGTGGCAACCATTGACTTTGAAGGCTTCATAGACGGTGTGGCTTTCGAGGGCGGCAAGGGTAAGGAGTATCCTCTTACCATCGGTTCCGGTGCGTTTATTCCCGGTTTTGAGGATGCCCTGATCGGCGCCGAGACGGGTAAGGAGACGGAGGTGAATGTCACTTTCCCCGAGGATTACCAGGCGGCAGAGCTTGCAGGCAAGGCAGCCGTATTTAAATGTACGGTGACCAGGCTTCAGGAGAAGCTGCTTCCCGAGCTGGATGAGGATTTTGTGGAAGAGGTTTCCGAGGAGAGCGATACCGTCGAAGAATATAAGGAAGAAATAAAGAAAAAGCTGTCTGACAGAAAGGAAGCAGACGCAAAGACCGCGAAGGAGGATGCCGTCATCGATGCCGTTATCGCGGATGCAAAGATGGATATTCCCGATGCCATGGTAGATACCCAGCAGAGACAGATGGTGGAGGATTATGCAGGCCGGCTGCAGTCCCAGGGCATTTCCATGGAGCAGTATATGCAGTTTACCGGCATGACGGTTCCGATGCTGATGGAGCAGGTGAAGCCCCAGGCGCTGAAGCGTATTCAGGCCAGACTGGTGCTGGAGGCGGTAGTGGCTGCCGAGAAGATCGAGGCTTCCGAGGAGGAATTCGAGGAAGAGGTAAAGACCATGGCGGAAGCATACAGAAAGGACGCCGACGAAGTCAGGGAGCTTTTGGGTGAGAAGGGCAGGAAGCAGGTCCTGGAGGACATCTGTGTCAGGAAGGCAGTGGATTTCCTGGTAGAGAATGCCAAGGAGGACAAGCCTGCCGCTAAGAAGGGCACGGCAAAGAAGACCACCAGGAAGGCAAAGGAAGAGGCTGCCGAAGAGGAGCAGGCGGCAGACAGCCTTGCGGAGAATACCGAAGGAGAAGCTTAAAGTACCAGAGCACAGGGAACGGTTTGTACTCCGGATGGCGGGGACAGCCGTTCCCTGTGGCGGCTGGTGCTTAAGTTTTTATTAATTCCCCGATATTCATTGAAATACGGGAAAAGTTAAGATATAATAACGTTATTTAATAACAGACAAAATGGAGGACATGAATATGAGTTTGGTGCCTTATGTCATTGAGCAGACCAGTAAGGGTGAAAGGTCTTATGATATTTATTCCAGACTTTTGAAGGACAGGATCATATTTCTTGGCGAGGAGGTAAACGATACTTCCGCAAGCATTGTGGTGGCACAGCTTTTGTTCCTGGAAGCAGAGGATCCCGAGAAGGATATTCACCTGTATATTAACAGCCCCGGCGGCGTTATCACTGCCGGTATGGCGATATACGATACCATGAATTATATTAAGTGTGACGTTTCCACCGTTTGCATCGGCATGGCTGCCAGCATGGGATCCTTCCTGCTGGCCGGAGGGGCAAAGGGCAAGCGGTTTGCCCTGCCCAACGCGGAAATTATGATTCACCAGCCGGCAGGCGGTACCCAGGGACAGGCGACGGAAATCGACATTGCGGCAAAGCATATACTGAAGACCAGGGAGAAGCTGAACCATATTCTTGCGGAGAAGACGGGTAAGGATTATGAGACGATCTGCGCCGATACCGAGCGTGACAACTGGATGAGTGCGGAGGACGCAAAGGACTACGGATTGATTGATATGGTAATCACTTCCCATGAGACAAAATAAATTTTAGGAGTAAAAAAATGGCATCCAAAATGACCGGAAACGATATAAGATGTTCCTTTTGCAATAAGACCCAGGGACAGGTCCGCAAGCTGATTGCGGGTCCTGCCGGGGTATATATCTGCGACGAGTGTATTGACATCTGTGCGGATATACTGGAGGAGGAACTGGAAGACGACGAAATACAGGAGACCGCTCATTCGGAAATCAATTTGCTCAAGCCGATCCAGATCAAGGATTTTCTGGATGAATATGTGGTCGGCCAGGATGAGGCAAAGAAGGTATTATCCGTGGCGGTTTACAACCATTACAAGCGCGTGACGGCACCCAAGGATCTGGATGATGTGGAGCTCCAGAAGAGCAATATAATTATGGTGGGACCTACGGGATCCGGTAAGACCTATCTGGCCCAGACATTGGCAAAGATCATTAATGTGCCGTTTGCCATTGCGGACGCTACTACGCTGACGGAAGCCGGTTATGTGGGTGAGGATGTGGAAAACATCCTGCTTAAGCTTATTCAGGCGGCAGACTATGATGTGGAGCGGGCTCAGTACGGAATTATTTACATTGACGAAATAGACAAGATCACCAAGAAGGGTGAGAATGTTTCGATTACCAGGGACGTGTCCGGTGAGGGCGTTCAACAGGCGCTGTTAAAGATTGTGGAAGGAACGGTAGCCAACGTCCCCCCCCAGGGAGGCAGAAAGCATCCCCACCAGGAATTGATTTCCATTGACACTTCCAATATTCTCTTTATCTGCGGAGGGGCTTTTGACGGGCTGGAAAAGATCGTGGAAGCCAGGCTGGACCGCAAGGCCATCGGGTTTAATACGGAGGTGACACAGAAGACCTCAAAGGAGCTGGGAGAGCTGCTGCAGGAAGTAACGCCCCAGGACCTGGTGAAATTCGGACTGATTCCCGAATTTGTGGGCCGTGTGCCTATCTGTGTGGCGCTCCAGGGCCTGGATAAGGAAGCGCTCATCCGCATTCTCAAGGAGCCCAAGAACGCGTTGATTAAGCAGTATAAGAAGCTTTTTGATATGGATGACGTGGAGCTGACCTTTGAGGAGGATGCCGTGTCGGCCATTGCCGAGAAGGCTTTCGAGAGGAAGACGGGGGCCAGGGGGCTTCGTTCCATTATGGAGGATGTGCTGATGGATACCATGTACACGATCCCCTCCGACGTCTCCATTGAGGAATGTATCATTACCAAGCCTGTGGTGGAAAACGAGAGCGATCCGGTGGTGATCCACAGGGGCGAGGAAAGAAAACGACTGGGTGAAGCCATCTAGTGAAAGGATAACTTCGGTATGGTCATTAAAAAGGTGAGTCTGGAAACGGTGTGCGGCATCACCAGCAGGCTGCCGGACAATATACACCCTGAGGCAGCCTTTGCCGGGAAGAGTAATGTGGGGAAGTCATCACTGATTAACGCGCTGATGAACCGCAAGTCCCTGGCAAGAACCAGCGCCCAGCCGGGAAAGACGCAGACAATTAATTATTACAATATTAATGATGCCCTTTATTTTGTAGATCTGCCGGGTTATGGGTTTGCACGGGTAAGCGGCAGCGTGAAGGAGCAGTGGGGTAAAATGGTGGAGCGCTATCTGAAAAGGTCGGCGCAGCTGAAGGCTGTTTTCCTGCTTCTTGATATACGGCATGCCCCTTCGGAGAATGATCGGATGATGTATGACTGGATCTGTGCAAACGGTTATCGGCCGATTGTGATCGCTACGAAGCTGGATAAGATCAAAAAGAGCCAGGTTTCAAAGCAGAAGCAGTTGATTTTAAATACACTGGGTGCGAAGGAGGGAATCACTTTGATTCCCTTTTCCGCACAGACCAAAGAGGGCAGAGAAGAGATCTATGAGATACTGGACGGAATTCTGGAGCAGCAGGAGGGGAAAGCATGAGAAAATACAGTAAGGCACTGGTAAACATTGCCGTGGCTGTGGCTCTGTTCTTTGCGATCATTATATTCCTGCCCAGGGCGCTGGTCTTTTTTGCACCCTTCGTGGTGGGCTGGATCATTGCCTTGATCGCCAGCCCGCTTGTGCGCTTTTTCGAAGAAAAGCTCAAGATTAAGCGGAAGGCCGGCAGTGCATTTGTGATTATCGTAATCATCGGGCTGGTGGTGTTGCTAATCTATCTGGTGATTTCCCAGCTGGTGAATCAGGTGGTGGGTTTGATCCAGTCTTTGCCTGAGATGTGGGAAAGCCTCGAGCAGGATCTGGAAAATATCGGCAAGTCCCTGAATGTGTTTTTAGAAAAGCTGCCCGGAGAAAACCGGACCAAACTGAAGCTGGATGACCTGCTGGAGCAGATCGGAGTGGTGGTTGGTGATTTCATCGGGAAATTGGGCACGCCCACCATAGCGGCAGCCGGGAATTTTGCCAAGTGGCTTCCTACCTTTTTCATCGGCATGATTATGGCATTGCTGTCCTCTTACTTCTTTGTGTCGGAGAGGGAGCAGATTAATGAGTGGTTCCGCAAACATGCGCCGGCATCTCTGCAAAAGCGTTACCGGACGGTGCGCCACAGCCTTATGAGCTCTGTGGGCGGATATTTTAAGGCACAGCTGAAGATAGAGGTCTGGATGTATCTGCTGCTGCTTGTGGGCCTGGGGGCCCTCCGTGTCAATTATTTTGCATTGATTGCGCTGGGCATTGCCTTTTTGGACCTGCTGCCCTTTCTGGGAACGGGGACGGTGCTGATACCCTGGGCAATTATTCAGATTTTGACTGCGGATTATAAAATGGCGGTATGGCTTTTGATTATCTGGGGAGGCGGCCAGCTGGCAAGGCAGCTGATCCAGCCCAAGATCGTGGGAGATTCCATGGGAGTACCGCCCCTGCCGACACTTTTTCTTCTCTTTATCGGTTATAAGGTTGGAGGCGTCATCGGTATGATTATTGCGGTACCGGCGGGGCTTCTGCTCTATTCCATGTATCAGGACGGCGCCTTTGAAACCACGCAGAACAGCGTATTGATCCTGGTGGCGGGCATTAACCGATTCCGGCGTCTGGGCGGGGAGGACCTGCTCGAGGTGGAAGAAATGCAGCAGCGGGAGGAGAAGACCTCCGGCGAGCTGGAGGAGCAGCGGCGGAAAGAGCTGCAGGAGAAACAGGCCCGTCGGGAGGCCAAAAAACAGGGACATAAAAAAATTTTTCAAAAAAAAGAAAAAAAGTGAAACCTTTCGGGAAAAAAATCGTCTATTTAGTATAGAGAGTGTGAAAACACTCTCTATTTTGTTGTTTTTGTTGCAACTTTGATACAAGTGTATTGTAAAATAGTATTATTCATAAGGGGGAGAGTCTCAAAAAGCAAAAAAACGATAAAACAGGAATATTAACAGGCCGAATTTGACATATATCATTATAGAAGAAATGACGGAGGAGGAAGGGTCATGAGAAAAGTATTAGTGTACAACAATCAGACGGGAATTGCGGAGAAAATGGAACCCCTGTTTACAGGTGAGGGACTGCAGATGGCGAAAGCGGCTAATCTGGAGGAACTACATGTGCTCCTGAAGGATAAAGAGATTTTGCTGATGCTGGTAGATGTGGAATTGGGAAGCAAAGGCTGGGATAAGGGAATCGAGATGATTGCGGGGCTGCGGAAGGCCAGCAGCATCCCCCTGATCGTTGTTTCCAGACAATCCCTGGAAACGGCCAAAATCATGGCGCTGGAAGCCGGTGCGGATGATTACGTGGCGGCGGACTGCAATCCCCTGGAGCTTCTGGCAAGAGTGAAGTCGCAGATACGCAGGTACATCCAGCTGGTCAATATGTGCGTAAACATAGACAGGATCTATAAGGTAGACGGTCTGGTGATCGACGACATGCAGCGCAAGGTTACGGTGGAGGGCAGGAATGTAAGGCTGACGCCTATTGAGTATAAAATCTTAAGGCTGCTGGTACAGCAGAGGGGGCGGGTTCTTTCCAACAGCCAGATTTATGAGAGCATTTGGAATATGCAGGCCATCGGGGCGGAAAATACCATTGCCGTGCATATCCGTCATATCCGTGAGAAGATTGAGGCCAATCCCAGGGAGCCCAGATATTTGAAGGTGGTATGGGGAAACGGCTATAAGGTGGGATAAGGTCAATCAATATAAGGGCAGGCCCGGAAGGAATGAGCTTCCGGGTCTTTTTTGCACAATAATAATTTTAAAGTGCAGATAAACCAATTGACAAAAGGGGCAAAATAATCTATTGTATTAATTGAATGATACAAGGGAAAGGAGCAGGGATGGAAATGGACAGCGCACAATCTAACGCATCGCAGTATCGGCAGCCTGTGCAGCAGAAAAAGAAGGGGATTTCCGGAAGCACGATAAAGATCATTGCGGTGACGACGATGCTCATCGACCATGCGGCGGCGACCCTTCTGACCAGGATCATGATACTGGAAGGGTATTATCAGGCAGCCGTCAGCAAGGAGAGCTACCTTGGATGGATGGCGGAGCATGGAAGCCTTTATGCCCTGGTGACTGTGATGCGCTCCGTCGGGCGGCTGGGCTTTCCCATATTCTGTTTCCTTTTGGTGGAAGGCTTTCAGAAGACCCGCAGTGTGAAAAAGTATGCTTTCCGGCTGGGGCTGTTTGCCCTGGTTTCGGAGGTCCCTTTTGATCTGGCGTTTAACGGCAGGGTGTGGTATCCGGGATACCAGAATGTATATTTTACCCTGTTGGCCGGTATTCTGGTCCTGTGGGCCTTTGACATCATTTTCCGCCTGAAGCCGGCAAAAGGGATACGGTATCTGGCGATTGCAGGAGGTATTCTGCTTCCCGCCTTATACGGAACGTTTGCGGTTGGCGAATTTTTATCAGGGTTTGTGAAGGCATTTCTGGGAGAATTTATGGGAAAGTCAGTGGGCCGGTATGAGAGCGGCCTGCTGGTACTCGCAGGGATATACCTGGTGCTGGCGGGAATTATGCTGAAGGCGTGGCTGACGTTTCGGAAGAGGCTGGGAGGCGACAAAGCCTGGAGAATATGCGGGGGCCTGGCGGTTCTGGCCGTGGTCATGGCGGGCGCTGATCTGCTGTGTACGGATTATGGCGGAATGGGGGTACTGACCATTGCCGTAATGTATGTCCTGCGGAATAACAAAGTGCTTTCCATGACCGGAGGCTGTGTCACGCTGACGATCATGAGCCTCAGCGAGATACCGGCGTTTTTAACGTTGATTCCCGTAGCATTTTATAATGGGGAGCGGGGTATGAAGATGAAATATTTCTTCTATGCGTTTTACCCGCTGCATTTGTTCCTGCTTTGGCTGGCCTGCGTGGCCATGGGATTGGTGTGAGGAGAGATTCCGCAAAGCGGAATCCTGGAGGCTGCTGTAAAGAGGAGGGAGAGAAAAGAGTATGTTGGAAATCATGAATCTGTCAAAAAAGTACGGAAAGACGCTGGCGGTGGACGGTGTGGGTTTTACGGTGCCGGACGGGCGCATAGGCATCCTGCTGGGGCCTAACGGTGCGGGAAAATCAACGGTGATAAAGAGTATTGCCGGGCTGCTGCGCTATCAGGGAAGCATCCGTATCCAGGGGGTCGATTCCAGGGAGACGGAGGCCAAGAAATGCTTTGCTTATGTGCCGGAGATCCCCAATATGTACGAGGCACTGACCGTGCGGGAGCATATAGAATTTGTCCGGCGGGCTTATGCGGCGGACATTACGGAGGAGGAGATCCTGCAGCTGCTGGAGAAGTTTGAAATGGAGGACAAGCAGGATAAGCTGGGGAACGAGCTTTCCAAGGGAATGATGCAGAAGGTAAGCATTTGCTGTGCGCTGGCCATCAAGCCTAAGGTGATCCTTCTGGATGAGCCCATGGTGGGCCTGGATCCGGCGGCGATCAAGGAGCTGAAAGAGGTGGTCCTTGAGCTGCGCAGCCAGGGCTGTACCGTCCTCATCAGCACCCATATGCTGGAGATGGTCAAGGAGCTGTGGGATGTGACCTTTGTCATGGATAAGGGGCATATTCTGGGCACCTATGTGAAAGAGGATCTTGCCAATGAGGATCTGGAGGAGCTGTTCTTCAAGGTTACGGGGCAGGGGGAGAAGGAAGCCGCGGAACAGGAAAAGGCGGAGAAACAGGAGGCCGGGAGGTAGAGTATGGGGGCGATTGGGTATCTTTATCGGCGGCTTTGGGCGAATTGGGTGAAAAAAGCGCTGCATAAGCCGGTTACATATGTATATATTGTATTTATTCTTTTTTATCTGTCTGTTGTGCCTTTTTCCCTCAGTACCATAGCGGAGCAGTTCGGAATCAATTCTCCGGAGGGGATGGTGCTGGTGCTGACGGTTCTGGCCTTCTGGGCCGTCCCGGCCAATCTGGTGGCCTATGCGAAGCGGAAGGGGCTGGTGTACAGAAACAGTGACGTGCATTTCCTGTTTCCGGCACCGGTGAGCCCCAAGCGGGTGCTGCTGTATGCCCATGTGAGGACGCTGCTTATGCAGGTGCTGCTGAATCTCTTTGCCGTAGCCTGCGGCGTGATTATGTTCCGGGTGGAGCTTTGGCGGCTGGGGGTGTACGTGGTCTTTTCCCTGCTGGTGGAAAATGTGATGGAAGCCTGCATGATGCTTCTGCTTTACGGCTCCGAGAGGCTGGAGGAGAAACATCGGAAATGGATTGTTGCCGCCGCTTACGGGTTGATCGGCATTCTGGTGGTCATCGGGATCTGGTATTATCTACAGCAGGGCCTGAACGGTGCAATGGCAGCAGCCTTTTTAAACAGTGACGGGGTGAAGATGGTGCCGGTGGTGGGCTGGTATATCTCGGTGATCCATCTTTTGTTTGGCAGGGTGACCACTGTGGGGATTGTGGGAGCCGTTCTTTACTTCTGCCTGCTGGCGGCGGTAGTAACGGCAGCACTGCGTATGAAATGCACAGGGGCCTTTTATGAGGATGCGGCCAAATTTGCGGAGGATTATGAGGAGGTGCTGGCCAATCAACGGCAGGGCGGTACCAGGATGCGTATTGGCAAGCGGCAGAAGTTTGGCAGGGCCAGCGTGAAATGGAAAGGGACGGGCGCAAAAGCCATCTTTTACCGGCAGCTGTTGGAATATAAAAAGAAAAAGTATTTTATAGTGGACGTCAATATGGTGTTTGCCCTGCTGGCGGGAATTGTGATTGCCTGGCTTTACGTTCGTGAGGGCGGCTTTAACGGTATTGAAGACTATGTCATTCCCATGGCGTCTGCCTATGTCACCTTCATCTTTACCACGCTGAACGGGAAGTGGGCCAAAGAGCTGAAGTCGCCGTATACTTACATGATACCCGATTCCGCCTTTCACAAGCTGCTGAATGCCACGGCAATCCAGTTGATCCAGGCGCTGGTCAACGGGTTATTAATCACTGTGCCGGGGGCGGTGGTGATGGGTATGCCGCCTGTGGCAGCGGTACTCTGTGTCATAGCCTGTGCGACGCTTTCCGCTAATAAGCTGTATGCTTTGGCGGTGGCTGAAATCGCCGTGGGAGGGACTCTTGGAACCGTGGGGAAGCAGCTGTTCCAGTTGTTTATCCAGGGATTTGTGATTTTTGGGGCCGTCCTGGGGGCCGTGCTGGGGAACATGATGGGAGGCGTTACGCCTGCCTACGGAATGATGGTGCTGGTACTGCTTCTGTTTACCGGAGGGTTTATGGTAATCGCTGCTTTGAACTTCTACAAGATGGAGGCATAAGGCGGACGATTTTATTGACGGCAGGCCGGAAACAGGGTAAAATAGCATTATATCAGATAGGAAGACCGGACAGTGGACGGTATATGTGCTACGGAGGATGAAACACCTATGCAGATGCCAGTTTTTGAAAGATATATTGACGAATTGATAGAGAAGAGTACCCTGGATGTTCCGGCATGGAATATCGAGAAAGCCCTGGCCGGCAAGGCGGGGGGCTGGAATTATATTGACGGCTGTATGATTCTGGCGTTGCTGGAGACCTACCGGGCCACGGGGGAGAAGCGGTATTATGAATTTGCGGATGCTTTTATTGACCACCGGGTCAGCGAAGACGGCTCTATCACCGGCTATGACCCGGAGGAATACAATATTGACAATGTAAACGCCGGGAAGACGCTGTTTGCACTGTATGAGATCAACGGCAAAGAGAAGTACCGCAGGGCCATTGAGCTGATCTACGGGCAGGTGCAGAATCAGCCAAGAACGGCCGAGGGGAATTTCTGGCATAAGCAGATCTACCCGAACCAGGTATGGCTGGACGGTATGTATATGGGACAGCCCTTTTACATGGAGTATGAGACCAGATTTCATGAGAGGAAGAATTACAGGGACATTTTCGCACAGTTTGCCAATGTGGTGAAATATATGCGGGATGAAAGGACAGGGCTCTATTATCACGGCTATGACGCTTCCCGGAAGGCATTCTGGTGTGATAAGGAGACGGGGCTGTCAGCAAATTTCTGGCTGCGTGCTTTGGGCTGGTATTCCATGGCGCTTTTGGATACTCTTGCAAAATGTGAACCCGGGGAAGAGTACAGGGCAGAATATGAGAATTTAAAGCAGGTATTTATACGGCTGATGGATGATATGTTGAAGTTTCAGGATGAGAGCGGTATGTGGTATCAGCTTCCGGCGCTGGCAGGTAAGGAACCAAATTATCTGGAGACCAGCGGAAGCGCTATCATGTCCTATTCTTTGCTCAAGGGAGTGCGGCTGGGATTCCTGCCGGAAGAGTACGGACAATATGGTATCAGGGCTTTTCAGGGGATCTGCGACAGATATTTAAAGGAGACGGACGGAGCCTTAAATCTGGGCGGAATCTGCCTGGTGGCGGGCCTGGGGCCGGAGAATAATCCCCGCAGGGACGGCAGCTTTGGGTATTATATGTCCGAGCCGGTGGTAGAGAATGACGCCAAGGGCGTGGGGCCGTTGCTGCTGGCCTATACGGAGCTGAGGCGGCTGGAGGGATAAGGCAGCCTGGCCCGCACTCCGGCAGGGATGGTATGTCAGAAGGGCAGCCAGTCCAACAGCCCCAGGTGCTCCAGGAGGATTTTCAACCCCATGAGAATGAGAATCAGGCCGCCGAGGATTTCCGCCCTGGTTTTGTATTTGAGGCCGAATACATTTCCGATCTTTACGCCGATAACGGACAGGACCAGGGTGATGATACCGATGAAGGATACGGCGGGAACAATGCGCACCTGCAGGAAGGCATAGGTGATGCCGACGGCAAGGGCGTCAATGCTGGTGGCCACCGCCAGCAGGAACATGGTCTTTATATCTATGGAGTCATCCGTTTTATCTTCTTCCGCAGACAGTGCTTCTTTTATCATGTTTGCGCCGATCAGTGCCAGCAGGACAAAGGCAATCCAGTGGTCGATGGCAGTGACGTAGCGTTCAAAGCGTTTCCCCAGAATATATCCGAGGGCGGGCATCAGTGCCTGGAATCCGCCGAACCAGAGGCCGATTACGGCAGCCTTTTTCCAGGAAAGCTTCTTCATGGCCAGCCCCTTGCAGACGGAGACGGCAAAGGCGTCCATGGATAATCCAACGGCAGTGAGAAACAATGTCAGTAAGCTCATTTTGCAACGGTACCTTTCACTTCACTTTTCCTATTTTCATGTGTATAATGGTTTTTCTATCATAATCCCGGTAAGAGAGGATGTCAAGCTATTATGGGAAACCGCGCCGTCAGGCGCGTGTATCCGGAGGGCAAGGCACTGCGGGCATTACTGGGATACCAGAGGCTGGACGGAAGCAATTTTCGTGTTCTTGCGAAACGTGGAAGGGGCCTGGTGGGCAAATTTATTAAAGGCCCGGTTAAATTGGGAAAAGCTGGAAAATCCGCTTTGAAAGGCAATGTCCGCTATGGAATTGTCTGTTGAAAGCAGCAGGGTCTGGGCATTACGCACCCGGGTCAGCTGGACATAATCCGTCAGGGTAAAGCCGGTAATCCGCTTGAACTGATGGGAGAGATAATAGCTGCTGATAAAAAACTCCCGCGCCACGGATTCCAGCGAGATATTGTCCGTAAAATGGCTGTGTATGTACGCGGTAATGCTGTAGACCTTGTTGGTGATATTGTCGAAGTCCGCGTGGTTGGAGTAGACGTTTTTGTCCCGGTACAAGTAGATCAGGCTTAAAAATTCCAAAAATTTGTTATGTATGGATAGCTCGCTGAGTTCGTTGGGACTCTGGGAGAGATAATAAATATCGTTCAGCTTTTCCATCACGGCTCTTTTGTAAGGCTCCTCAAAGCGGTAGATGGGTACTTCCTCCTCAAAAATGCTGTAAATATATTTCATGCAGCCCTCGAGGGCGGAAATCATGGCCGGTATGGAAAACTGGATAATCAGGCGTTTGTTAGGCTCACCCTCCGGATAGACGGTCTTGTGAAGCAGAGAGGGGCGCAGCGCTACGATGTCACAGCAACGCATATCATACCAGACGCCGTCTATTAAATGACCTGCGCTTTCGTCCAGAAAGACGCAGATTTCATAGAACTGGTGAAAGTGCTGAAACTCCATGTTGATCGAATAGGAGCGTTCGTCATAGTCGAAAAAGTAATAGAGCTTCCTGTCCGGGCGTCCGATTTCTATTTTGTATTCCGGGGTGTAGATTACCGAATTGTCAATCAGCATGGCAGTTTCCTTCCTGAGCATGTATTTGCCGCTGCCTGCGGCGGTCACTTAAAGTATAATCAGCGAAAGTAAAAAACGCAATATATTTATAGTTTGAATATCGCTGCAGGCACTGTACCTGCAGCGATAGTTTTGTTTTTTAACTATTCAGCCGCCTTCTGGGTCCTGGCGTTCTCGTCATAAGTAAAGCCCCGCAGATTCAGCTCTTCGGCCCTGTGGCAGGCACAGCTTCTTCCGTCCTGGGTCGTGGTAAGCCCGGGGGAGTCTGTCCTGCACTTATCGATGCAGTAATGACATCTTTCGTGGAAATAGCATCCACTGGGCGGGTTCGCCGGGTTGGGGATTTCTCCTTTTAAGGGGATACGGTTCATCTGTATTGTGGGATCCGCCACAGGCACGGCGGACAGCAGCGCCTCCGTATAAGGATGCCTGGGCTTCTCAAACAGCTCCTCCGCCGGAGCGAATTCCACCATCCGGCCCAGATACATTACCCCCACCTTGTCTGAAATATGCTCCACCACCGAAAGGTCATGGCTGATAAAAAGGTATGTCAGCTTCAGCTCCTTCTGCAGATCCCGCAGCAGGTTGATAACCTGAGCCTGAATGGAGACGTCCAGGGCGGAGACAGCCTCGTCACAGACGATGATCTGAGGCTCGATTACCAGTGCCCGGGCGATGCCGATACGCTGTCTCTGGCCGCCGGAAAAGGCATGAGGATAACGCATCAGGTAGGTGGGGTTTAAGCCTACCTTTTCTGCCATGGCCTTTGCCTTCTGATCCATTTCGTCTTTGGACATATTCGGGTAATTAGCCCTTAACGGCTCTTTGATGATGTCGAGGACGGTCATCCGCGGGTCAAGAGAGGAATACGGATCCTGAAAGATCATCTGAATCTCTTTGCGGATTTCTTTCATTTTCTTTTTGTCTGCTTTTAAGAAGTCCAGTTCCTCGCCGTTTTTTGTGCGATAAAATACTTCGCCCTCGGAGGCATTATAGGCACGGACAATGCAGCGCCCCAGGGTGGTCTTGCCGCAGCCGGACTCGCCTACGATGCCGATGGTTTCTCCGGGCTTTACGTTGAAGCTGACATCGGTCACAGCCTTTACCGTAACGCCCTTGGAGGTGAAACGTTTATGCAGTCCCCTGACTTCCAGGATATTCTCTTTATCCATTCTTGCCGGCCTCCTTCCTCAGCATAGCCTCAACCTTTTCCCGCTGGGCCCTGCAGGCCTCGTGGGGACAGTTAAAGCAGGCAATTTTGTGACCGGGAGCGATTTCCGTCAGCTCAGGTTCCGCCTTGTCGCAGAGGCCTTCAATGCGGACATCGCAGCGGTCATAGAACCCACAGGCCTTGGGCAGGTTCATAGCCAGGGGAACCGTACCCTCGATGGAGAACAGCCGGTCTTCCTTCCGGGAACCGATTTTATGAACGGAGCCGATCAGCCCCCTGGTGTAGGGGTGCTGGGGATTGGCATAAATCTCCGAAGCCTCCGCACTCTCTACGATTTTACCCAGGTACATGACGGCTACCCTGTCGCACATTTTGGCCACCACACCCAGGTCATGGGTAATGAAGAGAATCGCCATGTTAAAGTCTTTCTGAAGCTCCTTCATCAGCTCCAGGATCTGGGCCTGGATGGTCACGTCCAGGGCGGTGGTAGGCTCGTCGGCAATCAGCATTTTCGGATTGCATACCAGGGCCATGGCGATCAGGGCACGCTGGAGCATACCGCCGGAAAATTCATGGGGATACTGATTGTAGCGCTTTTCCACGTTGGCGATACCCACCTTGCGCATTACCTCCATGGAGATTTCCTTTGATTTCTTTTTATCTTTCGTAATATGAAGCCTTGTGGCCTCATTGATCTGGTTGCCGATGGTATACATCGGGGAAAAGGCCACCATGGGCTCCTGGAAGATCATGGAGATTTCCTTGCCCCGGATGGAACGGATGTCCTTACCCTTGGGATCCAGAGAAAGGAGATCCACCTTGCCCAGCCCCTCGGAATCAAACAGGATTTGTCCGCTGGGGGTGCATTTTTTGTCATTGATGCCTAAGATTGCCTTACAGGTCAGGGATTTACCGCAGCCGGATTCTCCCACCAGCCCTAAGGTCTCGCCTTTTTTCATCTCAAAGTTCACACCCCGGACTGCTGTCAGAAGGCCCTCCGTCATATGAATGTCAACATGGAGGTCTTTGACTTCAAGAATATTTCCTTCGCTCATTTTCATACCTCCTTACTTGTACGGGTCTGCAGCGTCACGAATTCCGTCGCCTAAGAAGTTAAAGGCAAGGACTGTGATCGTCACGAAGATGATGGGGATCAGCTTATGGGGATTGCTGGCAACATCGGTGACGGAGCTTGCTTCCTGGAGCAGGACTCCCCAGCTGGTGGCGGGAGATTTAATACCAAGTCCCAGATAAGACATGGAGGTCTCGCCTACGATGGAGCCCGGGATTCCCAAGGTGATGGAAACGATGAGGTAGCTCATAAAGCCGGGTACCAGATGCTTCCAGATAATCTTCCAGGTGGACACGCCGGAAAGCCTTGCCGCCATCACGTAATCCTCATTTTTCAGGGAAAGGAATTTGCCCCGCACCACCCGGGCCATGCCGGTCCAGTTGATGAAAGAGAGAATGATGGTGATGTAGAAATACATCTTAACGGTAGAGATTCCGGGAGGAATCGCTGCGGAAAGGGCCATCCACAGAGGAATCTGGGGAACGGCGCCAATCACCTCAATGATACGCTGGATCACAATATCCACGGCTCCGCCGAAGTATCCGGAGATGGAACCGATGGTAACCCCCAGGAAGAAACTGATAATGGCGCTGGCAAAAGGAATGGTCAGAGAGATCCTGCTGCCTAAGAGGATACGGGAGAAAATATCCCGTCCCAGGGCGTCCGTCCCGAAAAGCATGATCTTGGCGCCGCTTCCGCCATTGCTTCCCTCGCCCACGCCAAAGAGATGGATGTCGCAGGGGATCAGTCCCAGGATCTTATATTCCGAGCCGTGGACAAAAAATTTCAGCTTGTAATATTCCGAGGTATCTTCCGTAATTTTTACGGAGAAATCGGACCGGTCGATGGTTTTCTCCAGCTTGTATACATGGGGGCCGATAAACTCTCCCTCATGGGTCCAGTGAATCTTAGAGGGGGCACTGTTTTTATACAGGGCGTCAAATTCGTCCAGTGCGTATGGCGCCAGGAAATCCGCAAACAGGGCGCCCAGATACAGGATCAGGAGAATCAGCATGGAGAGCTTCGCCAGCTTATGCTTTTTCAGTTTCCTGCCCATTAATGTCCATTGGGAAGCAAGATAATAATCTTCATTGCTTTTCTGTTTCTTTTTCCACATTATCTGCCACCTCCTGAATAACGGATTCTCGGATCAAGGAATGCCAGGGCAATATCGGAGAAGAGAATACCGATAACCACCAGAACTGCCTGAACCATGACGATTGCTCCCGCGAGATACATGTCCTGGGCCTGCAGCGCCTTAAACAGCACCGGCCCCTGGATCTGCATGTTCAGCACCATGGCCGTCACCGTGGAGCCGGAGAACAGGCTGGAAAGGACGCCGCCCAGTCCGGAAACGGTGGGGTTGATGGCTGCCCGGAAGCAGTATTTCATGACGATGGTCCGCTCCGGCACGCCCTTGGCCCTGGCCGTCAGAGTATACTGCCTGCCCACTTCGTCCAGCATCTGGGCCCGCACGGAACGGATAATGCCACAGGTGCCGCTGGTACCGATGACGATGATGGGAATAATCATTCTCTTTAAAAAGTCGCCAAAATTATATAGATGAACGCCGTTTTGCAGCATCTCCTGGGAGAACAGGCCAACATTTGCATTTCCCGTCCACTTATAGGATAGATACATCAGCACGATTGCCAGAATAAAGTTTGGTATGGCGGCGCCCAGAAAGCCTATGATGGAAGAGACATAATCCCCCACGGAGTACTGATGGGTGGAGGCATAGACGGCGATGGGCAGGGATACCGCATACTGGAAGATCATAATGATCGCGGTTACCAGAATGGTGAGCCCCAGCCTGTCGTCAACTACGTCCCAGACATCCCGGCCGTAGGCGAAGGAGTATTTCCAGTTATGATGGGAACCATATAATCTGTAATAGGTGGAGTCGGTAGGAGTCCAGATAATGTCCTTGATCCACTTGAAGTACTGCTCATATACGGGCAGGTCCAGCCCGTAATCCGCGCGGAGCTGTGCCGCGTAATCGGCATCCACAAATTCCCCCTCCGATGCAAGTGCTGCAATGTGGGCGGATACATAATCTCCGGGAGGCAGCTGGATAACGAAGAAAACCAGGATGGAAATTAAAAACAATGTAGGTATGAACATCAGAAGACGTTTTATTATGTACTGGACAAGATCTTTTTTAAAGAAATCGCCCACGGCTTCCGGCAGGGTTTTCTTCGGGACGCTTTCAGGTATGCTCTCTGATTTGTACGCATTTTCTTCCATTGGAAATTCCCTTTCTTAAAAAGACAGAGGCGGAGAACCGGGTCCCCGCCTCCGGAAGTTATCATTGATACCTGCCTTGTTACTCTGCAGGGAAGTCTGCCGCCGTGAAAGCGGCCCCTTGTTTACTCTGTCTTGAACAGGGTCCAGTAGTGGACGATGTTCTGATACTGATACAGGTCATCGTTTACCAGCAGGTCTGGATAATTGTGGATCTTGGAGCTTACCAGGCTGTATGCGCCTGCCGCCTTTAAGTAGGCGATGGTCCAGAGATTCTCCTTGTGGAGGTTGTAAATATCCAGGGTGTACTGATCCCTTTCGTCCGAATCAGGTGTGGATTTCCACTGCTCGTAAATTTCCACCAGCTTCGCCATATCGCCTTCCGGCTTCACGCCCTGCTCCCCGTTTGTTCCGTAGTAGGTGCCGTACTCGCCGTACCATTCCGCTGACTGTGCGATGGGAACGAAAGGCTGTACTCTGGATTTCAGGGAAACGCCGCCGATAGCGGTGTGAGGTCCGAGCACTGCGTACCAGTCGTTGTTGTCGATCTCCTGGTCGAACGCGGATACCTCGATGTCCTTGGTGGCACACTTGATGCCGGCCTTGTTGTAATACTGCTCCAGAACCGGATAGGCAGCGTCGGCGCCGGAATCCGTGTAGGTATAGATGGTGAGGACGAAGTCCGTGCCGTCGGCGAAATCATAGAAGCCGTCGCTGCCCATTACCAGGCCGCATTCCTCCAGAAGCGCTTTTGCACCTGCTTCGTCATACTCTGTCCACTTCTGCTCCCATTCCGGATCGTAGCCGAAGTTACCTTCCTGGGGAGCGCACTGGCCGGGCTCCAGGAAGCCTTCCGTAAGGAGGCCGGATACCTGTTCGCGGTCCACGCTGACGGAGATGGCCTGACGGAACTTGGGATTTGCAAACAGCTGCGCATACTTTTCATCCTTGCAGGTATAGTTAAAGGTAATCAGGTAGGAACCCCAGTTTGTGCTGGCAAGCTCACGAAGATATGCGGCGTCGCCAAGGTCTGCCAGAAGAGAAGCAATATCCTGCATGCCTACTTCCATAATATCCAGCTCGCCGGAACGGAACATCAGCTGATCCTGGCCGTCTTCGGAGGTGGCATTAAAGTGGATGGCGTCGCAGTAAGGAAGCTGCTGCCCCTGGGCGTCAACCTTCCAGAAGTAGGGGTTGCGCTCTAAGATACACAGCTGGGCGTCCCTGGAATTATTGCCCTCCTTTGTGGAAAGCACATAGGAGTTCAGGCAGGGAATGCCGTCTTCGTTCCACCAGTAGTAAGAAACTGCCTTGCCCAGATCGTTGACGGTAGCGGCGTCAATGCCTTTTGCCTTGGCATTTAAGAGCACCTGCTCGTCACTTAAGCCTGTCTTTTCCCAGTAAGGGTTCTCTACATAGATGGAATCGGGAATCATATCAAGAAGGTAATGGGAAGGAGCCCAGCACCACTTGAAGTCGCCGTTCTCGATAAAGTCAGCGGGGAACTTGGGGTTTACAAAGGTCCAGGTCACGGTGTAATCGTCCACCTTTTCCAGGTTCGCCCAGGCATCTTCGCCGTTCACCGTTTCTTTTAAAGCGCCCCAGCTCTTCTTGGTATCGTAGTTGGTGAGATGGCACATATAGTACCAGAAAGTAATGTCATCCGCGGTAAAATCGTCGCCGTCGGACCATTTCATGCCCTCTCTGAGCTTAAAGGTCCATACGGTATAATCATCGTTGTGCTCAAAGCTCTTGATGACATTAGGATAATAGGTTCCGTCGGAATTGAAATGAATGATGCTCTCCAGTACAGGCCTGGACAGTCCCCAGCTGCCGCCTGCGCCCAAAAGGTTGATTACACCGCCGTAGGTGCCGATTTCCAGGGGATTTCCCGCCGCGTCGGTCTGCTCTACGAAAAGGTCGTCCTTTACGGGAATCCTGTCCTCCAGCTTGGGAAGAGATCCCGCGGAAACCAGGTCGGCAAGCATGGGTGCTTCGCCGGATGTAGCTGCCTCAACGGGGGGGGCAGAAGCGTCGGGTGTGGATTCCGGTGTTGACTCCGGGGTTGATTCCGGTGTGGATTCCTGGGACTGCTTTACGTCGCCTGAGGAATCGGACGGCGTGCTGCTGCCCGAGTCCCCACTGCCGCCGCAGGCAGCCAGGGAAATGGCCATTGTGCCCGCCAAAAGCAGGGCAATGAGTCTTTTCTTCATAACTATATCCTCCTTAATAAATTCGGGGAAACAATCATCGTTTTGTCAAATATTACGTTTTTTCGACAAAGTAAAAATGCAAATGTGTTCCCTTTGATACTAGTATAGCAATCGCCTATCCAAAAGTCAACCCTTACATGCAAAAAATGTGTGAAGTTTGCGTAATTATTTTTCTGTTATTGTACAAGTTATACAATATGAGGAAAACAAATTTGTGAAAATAATGCAAAAAGCAAATAAAACGTTACCAGTGAAAGCAAAATATGCAATGTTATGGCAAAAAAAACAAGAGATGCGTGGAAAAGAAGGTTGACCTTTGATACACTTGCCTTATCACAGATTTACAACACAGGTGTGAAAGCGGGAGGCTGGAGGGAATCATGAGTAAGAACCTGATAATTTTCACGGACAGCGGAGATACCATTATCGATGAAAGCACCCAGGTGTTTGACGAGAGGGGGATCGTCACCACGGCCGGGTTTATTCCGGGGGCAGGGGAAGTCCTGAAACAGCTGAAGGAGGAAGGCTACCGTATTGCCCTGGTGGCGGACGGTGAATGGGAATCCTTTCAGAATGTCTACAGGGAAAACGGCCTGGGGTATTGCTTCGAGGAATGGATTGTGTCCGAGGCGGTGGGCGAACAGAAGCCTGCCCGCTCCATGTTTGATACGGCCATGGAGAAAATGGGATTAAAGGAAGGAGATAAGCCTTTTATCGTCATGATCGGCAACAATCTGAAAAAGGATGTGGCGGGAGCCAACCGCTACGGCATCACCTCTGTCTGGCTGGACTGGTCTCCCAGGTATTTTCACCGGGTGGAGGAGCCGGACTGGCAGCCGGATTATACGGTAAAGACACCGGAGGAGCTTATAGGACTGATCCACAGGCTGGAGGAGCAGTGCGGGGCCAGGCGGGAGATGATCCGCAGAGTGACCGGGAAGATAGAGAAGATGACGGAAGCTTTTTCGCAGATTCTCTATGAGCCGGACGATACCTTTTTACGGAATATGCAGAGCAACAATCTGGCAGGGGACGATATTTCCAGATACAAATACTGGGAGTGGACGCAGGGCGTAGGCCTGTACGGGCTGTGGAAGCTTTTCCAATATGAGAAAAACGAAAGCTGCCTGGAGACTCTGCGGAGGTATTACGACCGGCAGATCGGGATTGGGTTCCCGGCCCTGAATGTGAATACGGTGACCCCTTATCTGGCGATGTCGTTTCTGGCGGAGTATACCGGGGAGGACAAATATATGCGGCCCTGTGTGGAGGCGGCAGAGCGGATCATGGAATCCTTTCCCCGGACGGAGGAGGGCGGTTTCCAGCATCAGACCTCGGATTCCGTGAATGCGGAGGAGCTGTGGGACGATACGTTGTATATGACGGTGCTGTTCCTGGCCAATATGGGACGTATCCTGGGAAACAGGGAAATGGAGGAGGAGGCAGAGTACCAGTTCCTGCTGCACCAGAAGTATTTGAGTGACAAGGTAAGCGGCCTGTGGTATCACGGCTGGACTTTCCGGGAGAAGAATAATTTCGCAGGCGCTTTCTGGGGAAGGGGAAACTGCTGGATTACCATGGCCATACCGGAATTCCTTTCCATAAGCAGCTGCGGGGGAGCGGTGCGGAGGACTCTGGTGAATACCCTCAGGGCCCAGATCGACAGCCTTTGTAAATATCAGGACCAGGGAGGTATGTGGCACACCCTGGTAGACGATGAGGATTCCTATCTGGAGGCCAGTGCTACCTGCGGCTTTGCTTACGGGATCTTAAAGGCAGTGAAAGACGGACTGGTGGATCCGTCTTATCGGGAGGCGGCATGCAGGGCCGTGGAGCCCATATTGAACTGTATTTCAGAGGAAGGTGTGGTGAATCAGGTGTCTTACGGTACGCCCATGGGCCGTACCTCCAGGGATTTCTATAAGGGGATCGAGTTGAAGCCCATGCCGTACGGGCAGGCTCTGGCAATGTTGTTTTTGATGGAATACAGGAGGGAAATATGAAGCTGGGAAGACAGTGGGATGAGCGTCTGAAAATATGGGACGGGGCGTTTGGGGAGAATCTGTACACGCCCCTTGCCCGGCTTGCGCTTTCCGGGTTTACCACTTTTGAGCAGATGACCCTGGAGCAGGCGAAGAAGCAGACCTTCCGGCCCTTTCCCGGCGGCTCCTCCTGGGGAAGGAAATGGGAATACGGGTGGTTCCGTACAGAAGCGGTTCTGCCGGAGGCGGCGGAAGGAAAGCGGATAATGCTCCACATCGGGGCAGGACCGGAAATGCTGGTGTTTGTGAACGGAAAAGCGGCAGGTTCCATTGATAAACAGCATTCCATGGTAGAGCTGACGGACAGGGCGGTCCGGGGACAGCGGTTTGAAATCTATGCCGAGGTGTATGCAGGGCATGGTGTGCGGGCGGAGAGCGGCGGTATTTGCAGCAGGGATTCCGTACCCGTGCCGGAACCGCCGGAATGTCAGTGTACGGTGGCAGACAGCCATTTCGGAATATTTCGGGAGGATCTATTTGCGGTCTATGCGGATTACCATACCTTATATGAGCTTTGGAAGGCCATGCCCGACAGTGACCTGCGGACCATGAAAATAGGGGATGCGCTGCGGGAGTTTACCCTTGCGGCGGATTTTGAGGCGGAAGAGCCTCTGCGGACCGAGAGCATCCGAAAGGCGGGAGAGCTTCTTCGCCCGCTGCTGGCGAAGCATAACGGGGACACCGTGCCGGAGTATACCGTATTCGGCCAGTCCCATATTGACCTGGCATGGCTCTGGACCCATGAGGAGACAAAGCGTAAGTCGGCCAGGACCTATTCCAACCAGATCCGGCTCATGGAGCGGTATCCGGATTACAAGTTCCTTCTGTGTTCGCCTACCGTTCTGGAGAATCTGAAGGAATATTATCCTGAGCTGTTTGCACGGGTGAAGGAGCTTGCCGGGGAAGGCCGGTTCCTGCCGGAGGGCGGCTTATATGTGGAGAGTGACACCAATCTGGCCGGGGGCGAGAGCCTGATCCGGCAATTTGTAATAGGGAAAAGGTGGTTCCGGGAGGAGTTTGGCGCCGATAGCAGGGTGGCGTGGCTCCCGGATACTTTTGGCTTTACCGGGGCGCTGCCGCAGATTATGGCGGGATGCAGAGTGCCTTATTTCGCCACACAGAAGCTGCTGCGCAGCGATCCGGAAAGCGAGCCTTTTCCCTACAATATATTCTGGTGGGAGGGGATTGACGGTACCAGGGTTCTGTCCCATATTTATAAAAAGAATAACGAGGTTTTTAACGCCGGAACGCTCCGGCGGCGCTGGGAGGAGGACAGGAACCAGAAGCAGGAGATCGATACCTTCCTTTTTCCCTTCGGCTACGGGGACGGGGGCGGCGGCCCTACGGAAATTATGGTGGAAACGGCCGCCCGCTGCAGAGACCTGGAGGGAGCGCCCAGGTGTACCATGGAGAGTCCCGCAGCCTTTTTCGACAGGCTGGCCGGGGAAAAGATCCGGAATGTCTATTACGGTGAGCTGTACCTGGCATGGCACCGGGGGACTTATACGGCCCAGGCAAAGATCAAGCGGGGTGTCCGCAGGGCGGAGTATGCCCTGCGGGAGGCGGAGTTCCTGGCCGGGCTGATGCGGCTGGCCGGGGGCCGGCAGGATCCTGTCCGGGAGAAGCCGGTGCTGGAAAAGCTGGATGAGCTCTGGAAGACGCTGCTGGTGCAGGAATTCCATGACATTCTCCCGGGATCTTCCATACAGCGGGTGAACGAGGAGGCTCTGGAAGCCCTGGAGTATACGGAGCGGGAGAGCCGGGAGCTGGCGGCGGAGCTTCTGGGGGAGCTGGCGGGCAGGAAGCTGCCTGATTCCGCGGGATCGGTTTCCGGCCGGGCTGGTGCCGGGGAGCGGATCATCGATGCGCAAGACGAGCATAGGGCGGTTTTTAACTCTTTGGGGTGGGAGCGCCGCTGGCAGGGCATAAGCCTGCCGCCATGCGGGTATGTGACACTGAGAGCAGGCCAGGCCGGAGGGGGTGCAAGAGAGATGCCGCCGGCGGAGGAGAATTCCGGCGGGGAGGGCCTTGTGTACGACAATGCTTTTTACCGGGCGGAGATTGACGGGAGAGGGCGGATTGTCAGTCTGATCCTGAAAGAGACCGGGTATGAGTACGCGAAGGAGCCTTTGAATGAGTGGAAGCTGTACCGGGACGTAAACGTGGACTATGACGCCTGGGAGCTGGGCAGGATGTACGGGCAGGCACCGGAAGCACTGACAGGCAGCTGTACGAGGCAGGCGGTGCGTGATTGGGCGGGCGGCCTTACGGTTACGGTAGAGCGAAAAGAGCAGTATTTCACGGCTGTGCAGAGGATTCGGTTTACTGCCCACAGCCCGCGAATTGATTTTGAGACGAAGATCCACTGGCAGGAAAGGCATCGGATCCTGAAGACGGACTTTCCCACCACGGTCTACACGAAAGAAGCGCTGGAGGAAATCCAGTTTGGATATATCAGACGTCCCACCCATAAGTCCAGGCGGTACGAGCAGGATCTGTATGAGACCTGCCACCACAAATATGCGGTGCTGACGGACGGGGAGAACGGCTTTGCCGTGCTAAACGACTGCAAATACGGACTGTCGGCGGAAGACAGCAGGCTTTCCCTGACGCTGCTTCGGGCTCCGGTGCTGCCGGACATGACAGCGGACAGGGGAGAGCACCGTTTTACTTATGCCATCCTGCCTTTTCACGGTCCCTTTGCGGACAGCCGGGTGCCGGAGGAGGCTTACGAGTGCAATGTGGAGGTCACTGTGGCAGGGGCCGGTGCGCAGGGACGGGAGACAGTGGAAAACGCCGTATCCTTCTTTTCCCTGGAAGGCGGCCATGCAGTGCTGGAGACCTGTAAGCCGGCCTTCGACAGGGAAGACGGTGTGGTGCTGAGGCTGTATGAGTCCAGGGGGTGCGCGGGGGTTACGCGGCTGACCCTGCCTGCGGGGGCCGTAAAGCGGGCGTATGCCTGCAACATGCTGGAAGAGCCGGAGGCGGAGCTGGAGATACAGGACAACAGACTGTGCTTAAGCTTCCGGGCCTTTGAGATCAAGACAATTTTGTTGGAAATTTTATAAATCGTGATGTGCGGGTAAAAGGAGAGGAAGATGGAAAGACATTATCGGAAAATGATTGCGGATACGGAGAACCGGGTGGCAAGGTCCCTGCAGATTCAGGTTCTGGACAGGGAAAGCCCCAGATACGGCGGGTTTGCCGATCCCACGGGGATTGTGCAGGCCAAGTTCTCCATCTACCGGGCGGCGTCCATGACGGCGGCGTATTGCAATGAGGATACGGCCTTTTATCACGATGCGGGGGTGCTGGACAGCATTTTGCTGGGGCTGGAGTATATACGCAGGGTGCAGCATGAAAACGGGCTGTTTGATTATATCACCTGCAACTTTTTCTCTGCGCCGGACACGGCTTTCTGTATCAAAAAGCTGCTTCCCGTATACCAGTATCTGGCAGGGAAAGCAGGGGAATTTACCCCGCCCGGAAAGGAAGGAGGCCTGAAACCGGTTCACAGTGGGAACAGGGGTGCTTTGCCCGATGGGGAGAGGAAGATTCTGGAGCAGATAGAAGGGATTGTCCGCGCAGGGGCTTCCGGGATGCTGGCCGGCGGTTTCCACACTCCAAACCACCGCTGGGCCATTGCCTCCGTGCTGATGACCTGCGGCAGGATGTTTGACAGCAGGGAGATGGAGCAGGCGGCGTTTACCTATTTGAAGGAAGGGATTGACTGCAACGGGGACGGGGAATTTGCGGAGAAGTCCGCGGGCAACTACAACCGTGTCAATAACGATGCCATGATTATGCTGTCTGAGGCCACAGGGGATTGCTCTTATGAGGAGAATGCCCTGCGCAATCTGAAAATGATGCTTACCTACTGGGAGCCGGACGACAGTGTATTTACTGCCAATTCCACCCGTTTTGACAAGGACAGGCTGGTGTATCCCAAGGATTATTACATGGAGTATCTGAGGATGGGAATGAAGTACCATATTCCCGAATTCCTGCAGATGTGTAATTCCATTTTTGAGATGGTGGATCGAAAGAACATTTCTTCTCCGGATTTCCTGATCTGGTATATGCTGGAGCCGAAGTACCGCAGCCTGGAGGCTGAGGGAAGCTATGTCCGGCCGGATTTCCGCAGCTTTTATCAGGAATCTCAGATTGCCAGAGGGCAGCAGGGACGCTTTACCTATACGGTGATGGGGGGCAAGTCCAATTTCTTCTACCTTCATAACGGCACCATGAAACTGGAGATGAAGGTGGCCGGAAGCTTTTGCGAGCACCGGGCGTTTAAAAGCGAGAACATGGAGAGGCTGTCGGAGGGGGAATATCATTTGTCCCAGGTCATGAGGGGCTGGTACTATCTGCCCTTTGCCCAAAAGCCGGAAACAAATGACTGGTGGAAGATGGATAATGCCTCCCGGGAGCGGAAAACAGGGCCTGACATGCAGATTGACGTCTGGGTCAGGGAAGTAGAAAGCGGTGTGGATGTCAGGGTCAGGACCTCCGGCGTGGAAGGGGCGCCCTGGCGGATTGAGCTGGCCTTTACCGGTGTGGAACTGATGACAAACGAATATATGGATCTGCCCCTGACGGGCAGCGAGACAGTGGTGCTGAAGAAGGGCTTTGTGGAGGTGGGGAACGGCAGCGATGCCCTGATTGTCGGCCCTTGCTTTGGAGCACATCATTTCACGGAGGGCAAGGAAGACAGCGAGGCAAAGACGGCAGGGGCGGCAACCCTGTATCTCACGGATTATACGGGATTTGACCATACCATTGCAATCAGGAACAGGAGAAGCTAGGGAAACAGGAAGGTTAGTACGGAAGGGGAGAAGGCTGAATGGGAGAGCCGGGAGAAGACCGGAAGCTGGCGGAGAGATATGTTCCACATGTAAGATTTGACAGGGCGGAGCCCTTTGACATTCAGGGTGTGGGGTACACGGTGTATACAGCGGGCCCGGCATCCGGGGCGGCGGTACAAAGCGTTTCCAGCAAATTGCGGATTCAGATGGAGCCGGGGGAGTCGGTTATCGAATATGCCTTTTACTACGACTTTGACATTCAGCATTTATACGACCTGGAGCATGTGTTTGTGAAGATTGACAGTGAGGGCAGGATAGTGGGGGTTCTGGGCAGCTTTCACGGTAAATTCCTGAATAATCTGCTGGAGGGGGAGACGGAATGGGAAGGGACTCATGCGATCCTGTATGTCCAGCCGGGCAAGCATGCTTTCATGCCGGCGCCCCATTATTTCAGGCTGTTTCCGGACCGGGATAAATGCTGCGGGGAATATGCGGGGCAGGACGGGCTTCTTGCCGCTCCCATGTTTGAGGGCAGGATTTTCACGGAGGAAGCCTTTGACCGGCAGGCGGAGCACTATATTAAAAAGAAGTATGCTTTTGTGCCTGCCTGGGAGTTCTCTGAAGAATATCCCCGTCTGTCGAAGGCGGAGGATCTGCTGATGCCCTGGAAGGAGCTTGAGGAATTGATCGTAAGGCGCATTACGGAATGGAAGCGCAGGATCTTGAAAGAAAAGTCCAGCTAAGAAATGTCAATAGGTAAA